>Ga0315316_10004127_pt1 | contig 10592 bp, 8 predicted proteins | sample M160m3416metaG_FD_203702 | JGI IMG/M metagenome (GOLD analysis project Ga0315316, IMG submission 203702) | Ammonia-oxidizing marine archaeal communities from Monterey Bay, California, United States - M1 60m 3416 | ecosystem: Environmental > Aquatic > Marine > Intertidal zone | place: USA... | reverse complement strand
CGACCATTGAAAGACACATCAGTATGGTCTGATTAATGCCTGTCATGATCGAAGGCATGGCAAGTGGTAATTCGACTTTAAAGAGTAAGAACCTTTTAGAAGCACCAAACGCAGTCGCGGCCTCTTTCACAGAATGTGGCACCCCTTGAAGTCCTAGCACAGTAAGCCTTATTACTGGCGGCATCCCAAATACTAAGGTCGCAATAATGCCTGGGGGTTTACCAATTCCAAAAAATGCTATCACCGGTATCAGATATACGAATGCGGGCATTGTTTGCATAAAGTCTAGTACCGGACGCACTACTGTGTAGGCCGTTCGGCTTCTTGCGCACCAAACGGCAATTGGGATTCCTATTAGGATACAGATAACAGCTGCTGTTCCTAAGAGCGCAATCGTTGCCATACTCTCCTCCCAAAATCCTAACAGGGCGAGATATGCAAGTGCCGCTACTGTGAAAATTGCAACGCGGATGCCAGAAAGGCGCCAGGCCAGAACAATAATTACTGTCATCACGACAGGCCACGGTGTTCCCACCAGTAGCACTTCCATGGAATCCAGCATGACCTTTATCCCACGTGTAATCGAATTAAAGAATCCATCTCCGCGAATGACTAACCAATCGAAACTCGCATCAAGCCACCGGACAAATGTAGTGTGCCATTCCTTATCTGCTGGAAAAGTCGTCAACCAGGCCGGAACAACTGAAACGGTGAATCGATAGAGGGTTACCGGGTACATTACCAGCATCATTGCCCCGGCGCCGAGCAACCCATTCATGCTGATTCCTGACCCCATATCCCGATTCGAGCGCCATTTCATAAAACGTCTCTCAAGAGACCAATTTGCCAATACTCCCTGGGCAACCTTTATCGTCAACAATAGAATAATGCCTGTAGCAGTGAGCATAGGAGCCAATGCTGCAGCAGCGTCAGCCATTCCCTGTGCTTTTTCTGCGTTTAGTAGCGTATATTTTGCTGCCTTGGCGAGGCCCTCCGCATTCGCCGCACCTTCGGCTGCTGCTTGAGTTGCCTGAGCAAGTCTAAACTCAGCATTCTCGAATAACTTCAGCGCATGGGCTGCGTGCGACGCACCAAGATCCCCCCACAGCCCTCGCCCTAATTGGACAAACGCCATCAACTCCGCAAGCAAGAACACCCAAAACAAACCCCAAAGCCTTCTTCCTCCCAGCCATAGTGGCCCAAGCAACGCAGCAGCCCAATTAAAAGTCCACGCAAAAGATTTTGCGTTGCCCAATCGTCCAAATTGGCGAACATAATAACTACCATTCTTAACAACGAACTCTCGTGCTAAGTCACTAACCTCTTCTCTACTATCTGACGGGGTAGAAGATTGTGAAGACTTGTTCACTAATTCTTTCCCCCCTGGATTCCTCGGAGCAAATGTTGTTTATCAACAACTCCCACTTCTTGCTTGTCTCGATCCAATACAACGATCGGGCCATCATGATCAGCTGCAACATCGATCAAGTGATCTAAATCGGCATCTTCTGAAACTCTCGGCGCTTGGGTCAGCGGCCCGCCAGGCTGGCTGATATATTCCTCCATAGGCTGCATAATTTTTCTAGCGGACACAAGTTTTAAACGCGATATTCCAGCGACAAAGCTCGACACATAATCATCGGCAGGCTCCGTCACAATCGTTTCAGGAGTCCCGATCTGTACTATTCTTCCGTCTTTCATTATCGCGATCCGGTGCCCGATTCGAATTGCCTCATCTAGATCATGAGTAATAAACACAGTGGTCTTCTTTGTGCGTTTCGAGAGTTCAATAAATTTGTCTTGAAGCTGACGGCGTATGAGCGGATCCAGGGCGCTAAACGGCTCGTCCATCAGAAGGATGTCAGGGTCTGCGGCCATTGCTCTGGCGAGCCCTACCCGTTGTTGCATCCCGCCTGACAGTTCGTGAGCGAACTTATCTTCCCATCCCGAGAGTTCTACCAAATTAAGTGAATTCTCGGCTATATCGTAACGCTCGCGCTTAGTAAGCCCTTGCACTTCTAACGGTAATGCCACGTTATCACGGACCGTACGGTGCGGAAGCAGTGCAATATTCTGGAAAACCATTCCGATCTTTCTTGCTCTAAGCTCCCTAAGCTCTTGATCGCTCTTCTCTAATACATTCTCGCCATGGATAAACACCTGACCAGCACTCGGCTCTAAGAGCCTATTTATATGTCGTACTAGTGTCGATTTTCCACTTCCGGATAGCCCCATTACGCAAAAGATTTCACCTGGCGCCACACTAAAGTTTGCGTCTGCCACTCCAACAACGCAATCGAATTGCTCTAGAACTTCAGTTTTATTTAACTGATCGCGACGTATTGCTTCTAACGCTTCATGCGACCGACTTCCAAAAACCTTCCACACATTCCGTAATTCAACAACGGCATTGTCACGACTCGCAACACATTCCTGGACCGAACCCTGATTCACGTTGATTCCCATGTCTCTCGAATAATCTCGCCAAACGTTCAAAAGTTCTGATTTGCCGGACCAGGCTTCTCAACTTATCCAGGCCTTAAACTCTCTGTCAATTGCGCTCTAAAAATGAATCGTGAGCTGCGCTTTTTAGACGCTTGTCGAAGCCGGCAAAAACCGGTGAGGTTACGTTTCAACTTGCGGCCTCTAATCTTCTAATCCGATCTATTATGAACGCATCTCGCTCGTCCCCGCGCAATAAGTCCCCCTCGGTAAAAATTGATTTGAGTGACTCAAATAACTCTGCCCTAAAGAGTTGATCGTCAGCATTCGCTTTTGGCGATACTTTCAGCACGGTATCACCGGACCAGGTGGGAATTGGCATAGGTCCGCACTCTGCAGGTTGCGGCGACCTTTGTCCCTGCTTCAGAGCTCGGATGTCTTGGCGCACGCGGTTTCTAAACATCGCAACACCTTTATCAGAGGTCACTCGATGTTCCTTTGCGTGAACTACTATCGAGCCCTGGCCAACCATCGCCTCATAGTCTCCGGGATTTCGTTGTAGTTCATCTGGAGGTCGATCAAATATCTCGCCTTGCTCCAAAATCTCGATATTTGCTGGCGTATTCCATTCGACTGGGTCAGTACGTGGTCCGAAGTTAGCCCAGGCAACCACCTTTGTGTGGGTGTCGTCCACGGGAACGCACCATCGGAAAAATGTATTGCGTCCAAAGTAGCGGGTGTCTTTCCCATCAGCCGTATGTACACACCCTGATTGAGTGATATTGGGGAAGATATTCTCCTGTACCCGCATCCAGATATTGTCTTCAATCCGACGAGCAATTGTGCAGTAGATCGAAAGGGGGTTTTCGAAGTAGTCCACTTCGCCCAAGACACCCCAGGCCTCATAAAATTGAGGGCCATTGACCAGCGTATGAAGGAACATTGAGTGCACAGGGTCGATCCCATTTTCTGTTACTTGTAACCAGTTGCATGGAAAAGAGCATGTATAAGGCACCATCTTTGTATCTGGTATCTCCATGGTGTCATAGATCGGAAACTCTGGTATGTGATCTGGCGACCCCATATAGGCGAAGATAATCCCTTTGTACTCAACCGCCGGATACGCACCTTGGCGTACCTTGCGATATACAGGGCTGGTCTTTGCTTCGGCTCCAGCATCCAATAATGTTCCGTCAATTCCCCATTTCCAACCATGATAACAACAGCGGATTCCGTCGTCTTCTATACGGCCGTATTTCAGTGACGCGCCCCGGTGTGCGCAGTGGCGGTGAACCAGTCCGACTTGGTTTTCCCCAGTGCGAAACAACACCAAGTCCTCGCCCATTATTCGAATTTCCAGAGGCAGATCTCCCAATTCTTCGGACAAGGCGATACCATGCCAATACTGACGCAAATATTCTCCACAGGGGGTGTTGGGTCCGACATGGGTCATCTCCGCGTCTTCCTGAGGTCGCTCGCGCTCAGCATAACCCGGATAATTTCTAAATTGATCAATAGAAATACTCATCTGTAATTTACCCCCCCCGTAGTTAACGTTACTCATTGATTCGATTACTTTCGTGGATTACCCAAAACCAAAAAACTCTCTATCAGCTCGGGAGTTCAACTAAGTCGCCAAGCACCGGTTAGAGAGGCATCGATAAAGGTTTACGTCAACTGGAAGCAGGCACCTGCCCCCAGTTGACGTATTACGCTTGATGGGGTGCTATTTGACCCACTCGTCTACTTTAGCTGCATTGTTTGCTACCCAGTCTTCCGCCATATCCTGCGGATCGCGCCCTAAGGCACCAACTTCATATACCCACTGACTAACGTCTTGGGTTGTAGGAGCAAAGTTATCGACCATTCTCGCGAACGTAGGAGCGCGATCGTCTAGAGATCTACTGTATGCCGCATAAACGAGTGTTTCGCCATATGCCGACGCTACGTATGAATCTTCATACCAAGTCGATGAATCGGAGGGCTGAATCATATTCCACTTGTCCGCAGAATGTGGGGTCTCATCAAGAACCACAAGTTCATATTTTACGAACCACATATGCGGTCCATAGCATTGAAAGACGAATGGTTTATTTTTAGTTACGGCAGTGTCCAGATTCGCAATCGCCGCGGCTTCTTCCATCACCTGCAATTCGAAATTTTCTCCGTAGCCATAATCCCGCGCCCGGACTTTTTCGATGTTTGTTGAAAGCCAACCCACTGGGCCAATATAGAGTTCTCCCTTTCCATCGCCATTTGTATCGAACAGCTTGGCATTTTCTGGACTAATCAGATCGAATACCGACTTGATCCCATGCTTTTCAGCCGTCATTTTTGTTACGCACAGGCCCTGAATTGCCTGATACGGCTTTGTACCTAACTTAACAGTGCCCTTGTCATTAACATACTCGTTGACTAAGCCTGCCTGATTCGGCATCCAGACCTCAGGATTTACGTCAATGTCTCCTTTACCCGCATCCATAGCTTTCCAAATAGTTGGAAATGAATTGATTCGAGTCACACCGACGTCCAGCCCAAGCCTTTGCTCTGCGACGACCTTTAAAATATGAGTTAGTGCACGACCGCCAGCATAGTTCGGATCTGGCAACGTGACATCAGCCGCTGATGCCACGACGGTTGTAAAAGACGCCAAGGTAAGGACAACGAGGCGCGATATCTTCTGTAGTACGTGTTTCATTATATTTATCCTCCACTTATGGATTGTTGTACACCGTTTAAGCATCTACTAACTACCAGGTATTAAGTTATGAATAGGCGTTCCTCCCATGCTTGTGGTTATTGAATATCTCGAAATGAACCAATTAAGCAGCGCGGGGCATATCGATAGAAAACCGAGGGAGCACCTGTTCTGAGAACATCGTTTGACTCTTGATGATGCTTTCATAGGAAACATCAGGGAACTGCTGTAATAACATGATGTGATTTACACTGGCATCTTCGTTATATTCCTGCAACTTATCTGCAACGTAGTCTGGCGAACCAACCCAGATGATTCCCCTAGACATGAGAAAGTCAAACCAGTCTTTCTCTGCATCCTCTTGGCTTAGATCCTCTCCGGGATTGAGCATAGATGCTTTTGCCCACTCGTCCCCAGGTCGGGCGCCTGCGACGTACTCATAGTATTTGTTAATGGATGGTCGGATGGTCTTAGCAGCCTCCTCCATCGTATTAGCAACATAGATAATTACACACATCCCGACGCCAGCGCCGAGTATTGCTTCTTTACCAGAGGATTCTGCTCCAAGTTTATAGGCATTCCAGCAGGCATTCAGATTGTCCTTGGAGCTGCACATCCCGATCACATTAGAGTGGCTTTTCCCGGCGAATTCATAAGTAAAAGGGGCATTCGACATCAACCAAACTGGTGGGTGCGGCTTTTGAACGGGCCTTGGATGGATGTACATACCGACATATTCGTTTTCTGCGTTGAAATAGCGTTTATCAAGCGGGAAAAACATTCTGTTGGTTTCTTTCCATCCGGAAACTGGAAATTGGTAGAACTCGCCTTCATAGCTGAACGGATCTTCAGTCCATGCTTTGACGATGATGTCCAAACACTCGCGAAACATTGAGTAGGCCTTCTTATCATCTCGTTTATCTGCTTCGGGATTCAGCTGAATACATGCTCTTTCGTTAACGCCTTTTGCAGCGCCAAAGTCAACACGGCCATCCGTCATATTGTCTAGAAGAGCAATGTCTTCGGCAACTCTTAATGGATGCCAATCTGGTAACACAACCGGGGCTTGCCCAACACGAATCTTCTTGCAGTGGGCGGCAATATCAGCAGATACAAGGATTGGATTTGGCGGAGCATTCAAGTACCCGTTATGGGCGAAGTGGTGCTCTGTGAACCACGCGGTCGTAAAACCGGCCTCTTCAGCTAGGCGAGTCTGCTCCCTCATCATGCGGATTGTTTCCGTCCAGGGGATATTTTCTCCTGGCTTGAAGAATGGGCAAATATCAAATCGCATCGAGTTTCTTCCAGTTTAAGATAAGAGAAAATAGCCGCCTTAGGCGTTACGAAGAAAGAACGTAGTCAAGTACACAACCAACTAACTCACTGTTTGAATCGGCTAGCTCATTCACGACATCCATATGATCGGCATCAACACCCAAGCAATCCATTCGCTCACATATCGGATGGAACTTGTTGTAGAACTCGACTGTTTGACGATGCATATCAGGCGGCTCTTTAAGCCCGTACCCCATAAGCATTGGACGCAATGATTCAGGTCTCCGATTCATTGGGCTAGCGGTTTCTACTTCTTCTTTATCCAACCGTAGTCCCTGGTTTTCTGAGCAATACAACAGCGGAGAGAGATCATAAAGTCCAGATAACGCGACCCCGGATCGGATCAATTGATGAGGGAGATCTTTGTCCTGCGCCTTCCAGTCCGTTAACATAATTTCTGATGTCAAATGGCCTCCGGCAGAATGCCCTATGACATTTATCTTATCCCTGTCAAACGAGAGCTCTTCAGCGTGCGCCCACAGCCACTTAACCGCTGACCGGACATGGACGACAATTTCGGAGAATCGCACATCTGGACACATAGGATAATTAATTAGCGCAACAGACATCCCATTATTTATGAAATTCTCAGCAAGGAATCTATACACGGCTTTATCACCCCGCTGCCAATAACCACCATGGATATAGAGAGCTAATGACTCGCTGTTACTCTCGGCAGGGAAATAGTCCAGTTTATTGCGCGCGTGCGGTCCATAAACCAAATCTAATCTGCCTGCATTTTTTGAAACAAACTCATCCGACTTTGCAATCCACCCTGGGAGATCTTCGGTTTCATAATTCGGACGTGCTGCCCTCATGAAGTACTGCCGCTCGATCTCCGCTTTATCGATGTTAGGGTAGATTTCGGAGTCGGAGTATGTATTCATGCTACGCCTCTTTTTCGATCTCTAACCATTCCTCAGGCGAAGTACCAAAAGGTTTCATCGCGTGCTCAGAATAGGCTGGCCGCTCGGAAAGACGCGCGTACCATCTCTCAATATTCGGCAACGAAGGCCTCTCAATAGGCAAGTTAAAATACTTGAACATCATTGATCCTAGAGGTATGTCGGCCATCGTAAGCGCGTCTCCGATTAGGTAATCATTTCCCTGCAGTTGACGTTCTATAATTTGAAGTAGTACTCCAGTGTCTTTAGCAGCTGTGGAAACCTTTTCAGAATCCTGCTTCTCTTTTGGCGTTCGAATAAGATTCCAGAACGCGGGGAAAAATGTACCCATAAAACGGCTACTGGTCCATTCCATCCATTGATCAGCTAGAGCTACCTGACGAGGATCTTCAGGCCACAATGAGCCGGATCCATATTGTCTACACAGATAACGAATAATGGCGTAAGACTCCCACAACACAAACCCATCATCGACGATGGTCGGTACTAAACGATTTGGATTTAGGTCTCCATATTCATCAGAATCTAGGCCCCCAAAAGAGCCGCCCACGTTATGCCGAACGTGCTCCAATCCAAGCTCTCCAACCGTCCACATTAATTGAATAACCTGGTTCGAATTCTTTCGACCGTAAATCTGTAACATGAGTTCTGCCTCAGTTTTTATTGAGCAATTAATTAAATACCTGAGCCAGCGACTTCGTCAAAACCTACTGTGGATACCACTTTGACTCCTCTTGGATCAGCAAGACCGTCAAACCCGAGGTTAGACGGGGCCCTACACTTGAATCAATTGCTAGGAGAAAATGTCATAGAGAGCACTAGTTATAACTTTTTAGCACCAACTAAGAATATTTAACATGACCTATGGAAAGCTACACTGATTGCTAATCATTTATCAGAAGATCTGAAACCCAGTCGACAATCTCACGCGCGACTCTTCCTTTCTTGGTGTTCTTACTCCGTTTAGGAAGATATGCGCATACTCCGTGGGGCCAAGGGGCCTGGCAGCGTCCAAGCGGCATAAGTTGACCATCTTCAAGTTCCTGCGCAATTGATCTTTTCCAGACCAGTCCAATGCCATATCCTGATTTCGTCGCATTTATAAGGTTGATGTAGTTAGAAAACGAGACTTTGGTACAAGAACCTAGAAAAGGAATGTTATTGTGTAAGCAAAACGTATCCCAGTTCCCCCATGCTCTACCGGGTATTTCAAGCTCAAAAATCGTGTTCTCTACCCGATCAAAATTCTCGTCTTCCGGTCCGGTTCGATATGGATAGGACGGTGCAATCACCGGGAGAATTCTGTCATCGCAGATGGTGATCACCTCGTAGTCAGATTTGCCACCCCAGTTGTGCCCCTGAAATGCTAGATCAATCGGATACTGGAAGTCCGCCACCAGTGACTCAGAACTTATAAGCTGGAATTCGTTATCAGGCCATCGCTTCTTGATATCTGAAACAAATTTCGATAGTAGCCAGGTTGTCAACGCGGGATCTGTGAAGATCGTAAATGACTCTCGTGCTCTATCCGCCTCCAGATTCTGGCAATAAATTCGTGAGAACTGATCTAAAAAAGGTCCGACTAATTCATAAAGGGCCTGACCTTGTGGGGTAAGCTGTATTTCGTGCTTTCCCCGAATAAATAGTTCCGAATTCAGACTATTAGACAACTCGCGTATCTGCCGACTAACAGCAGGCTGACTAAGGTGCAACGCCTCGGCCGCCCGCGTGAAACTTCGGAGCCTGGCTATAGCCACAAACGCTTTGAGCGAGTTCAACGACGGCAGGCGAGTTCCCGGCGCAAACATGGTTAGTAAATAATGCGATAACTAAATAAAGAAAGAGTGGATTTTTGTCCGTCTCGATCGGCTCAGTCGACCTCGAGGTGAGGCACATCAACTTTCATGTAGGCCATCTTCTTTTTCAGTTTGTCCTCTTCGAACTCAAGAATATCTATTCCACGAATCATAGAGATTTCGCCATCGCGATCGAGGGTCAACCGCCAACTGGCCAAGACCTTTCCTGAATCTTCTTCAGCAAACACGTCCTCTCCGTCAAAGTGGATCTTACCTCGAGAGCCGCCGACTAAGGGCTCAAAAGCGGCTCGGATCGCCACGGGACCAACATGTCTGCCGCCGGTCGAATCCTCGTAGATACCGTCTTCAGCGAAGAAGGACACAACATCATCAAGGCTCATACGATTGAATGCGTCGACCAATTGGTCAGTTAGTGTGAGAAGTTCTTGTCTTCTTGCTGTCATAAGTCGTCATCCTTTTGAGATAAAAATAAAGAAAGAGAGAATTACTGGGTACCAATATTAAGAAAAGTTACCGAAGAATAAATTCCATAGACTTTTCAAAAACGATACTGTTGTCCTCAGAAAGACGTTCGAGTTCATCAAAGTGGTCGGCGTCCGGCACATCGTATCTTTCTATATTACGGTCTTTTGTTCGGTATAGATCCGCGTAGTCATCTGATTGTCGGAGAAATTCAGATGTTTCGGCGGCACCGGCAAGTACCAGTTGTGGCGCGTTAGTGACAGGCGGGATAAAACAGGGGCTTTCAGCGACTGCATCCGAACGACTCATTTGAGGGCCTTCATTAAGGGACGTATGGATTAAGGGCTCTAGCTCGAAGACGCCCGAGATTGGTATCCCGGAACGGATTAGGTCCGAGGGTAACTGAGGAGCGAACACCGCCCAGTCTGTCGCCATCATCATTGCAGTTAAGTGTCCGCCAGCAGAATGTCCCATTACGGTTATTTTCTCTTTCGAAAATCCGAGGTCTTCAGCATTATGCCAACTCCATGAGATCGCTTTTCGTATCTGAGGAGGTATCTGTGCCATACGCACGGATGGCGTGAGGTTATAGTTAAGCATCACTACAGATACGCCGTGCTTAACGTATCCCTCTGTAACAAAGCTGTACATATCCTTGTCACCACGTTGCCAATACCCGCCATGAATGTAGATTACTACTGACCCATTTGGGTCTCCTCCATAAAAAAAATCGAGCTTTTCGCGGCTTCCCTCGCCGTAAGCCAAGTCAACCTGGCAGTCTGAATTTTCCCGATGAAGAGCGCTACGCGCTAGCCAGCGTTCTACTACTTGAGGGAAATCAGGCCCCCTTCGGGCCATCAAGTTATATTCAGCCTCTAGTTTTTCCGAGTCCAGTCCCTTGTATAAATTCATATTGGAAAAAATTCCTCTCAG
>Ga0315316_10004126_pt1 | contig 10592 bp, 8 predicted proteins | sample M160m3416metaG_FD_203702 | JGI IMG/M metagenome (GOLD analysis project Ga0315316, IMG submission 203702) | Ammonia-oxidizing marine archaeal communities from Monterey Bay, California, United States - M1 60m 3416 | ecosystem: Environmental > Aquatic > Marine > Intertidal zone | place: USA... | reverse complement strand
ACTGTCACTGCTATGACGGCAACTGTTACGACTGGTGATCATAAAAAATTGGAAGAAACCGCTGAAGGTATGGCTTCCAGATCGATGCTCGGAATTGCAGGACAACCTGAAGACATCGCTGCTGCAGCCGCTTATCTGGCTAGTAACGATGCACGACTAGTTAACGGTCACGTTTTGGTAGTTGATGGAGGACAAACAACTTCTGGTGGAAACAATCGTTTCATAAAGTCCGGTTCCGGAATGTTACGCGAAGCTGGCAAATGGGATCGATACTAATTTTTCAATATCTAAAAGGAACAAATATATGATCATTATTGCTGGAACCATCGAATTTGAAGACGAAGAACATCGTGATAGCGCCTTAGAACAAAGTCAACCTCTTCAACAAGCAACTCGTGACGATGAATCAGGGTGTCTTGCATACTGTTTTGCCGCTGATCCTTGTGTATCAACCCGCATACAGGTTTATGAGTTGTGGACTACAGGTGAGAGCTTGGATGATCATTTTGATCACGACAACTATCACAACATGCGAAAGACCCTGGGTGGGAATGGCATGGTCGGTAGCGACACTCGGAAATTCAGAATTGATGCAGATGACCCTGTTTATGGTGAAGACAGGATTGCAAGTTCCAAATTCTGGTCTGTCGAGGGAGACTAAATTTTTTGGATAAGAGTTTCGATGCCGTAGTTTTTGACTATGGCGGTGTGATGATCACATCCATAACAAACAAATTTGTTCCTTTAGCTGAACGTGCTGAAACATCGGTCGAAGTGATTCGAGAGATAGTGATGGGACCACTTGGTGTATCTACTGACCATCCTTGGCATCGTGCTGAAAGAGGCGAAATACCTTTGGAGCAAATCCAAGAGGGGCTTGAACCTTATGCCGCAGAATATTCTGTAAAGCTTTTTGGCGATGAGATAGAAACCGTTTACTCAAATACAAAAAGCGGCCTTACCGCCCCTTACACAATTATTGAACCCATGATTAAAAAAGCGATTGAAGTTCAACAAAAAGGATTTTCTATAGCTCTTTTAACCAATCTTTTTACTGAGTTTTACCCAACCGTAAAAAAAGAACTAACGGAAGTAAAATTCGATGCTTGGGTTGCTTCATCAGAAGAAGGAGCCCGAAAACCTGAAGCAAAAATCTATGAGAGGACCGAAGAACTCTTACAAATCTCTGGTGAAAAGATATTATTTCTAGACGACTTCACACCAAATCTGATTGCAGCTCAAGAAGCAGGATGGTCAGTCATTCAAGTAGTAGACCCCCTTGATGCAATTAAAGAACTGGATAAAAAATTACTTTCGCCTTCTTAGAAATCTCTTAAGAAAAAATTGGATAGAGTTTCAAAAGTAGACAAAGTTATTCAAACAATCGATAATTAAATGCATGATCACCTGGGGGTTAAATAGCCGATGAGTGAAGTTCTTCCATCTGGAGAAGCGAGATCTCCGGGTATCTCTTATCAAGAATTACTTGATACCGACACTCACGAAGTCCCGGATGTTCTCCGTCTTGAGGCTCCTCGTTTCTTAGGTGATGAAGACATACCAGTAACTCGTTACACGACACGCGAGTGGCATGACGTTGAAGTTGAGAAACTTTGGAGTCGCGTCTGGCAGTATGCCTGTCGCGAAGAAGAGATCCCTAATGTTGGCGACTACTACGTATATGACATTGCAAAAGCTTCTTACATAGTTATACGTTCCGCTCCTGATGAAATTAAGGCTTATCCGAATGCTTGTCTTCATCGTGGTAGAAGATTAAAGGACTATGACGGTAACTGTTCGGAGATTCGCTGTCCTTTTCATGGTCATTGTTGGGAAATAACCGGAGAGTTAAAAGACATTCCAGCGTCATGGGATTTTCCACATCTAGAAGCACGAGGTTCGGATTATCATCTTTCAGAGATTCAAGTAGGCACTTGGGCTGGTTTTGTGTTCATAAATCCGGACCCTAACTGTGAACCACTCGAAGATTTCCTTGGTGGTATTGTCGACCATTTTGAGGGATGGGATCTAGCAAACCGTTATAAGCAAGCACATATAGCCAAAGTAATTGATTGCAATTGGAAAATCTCACAAGAAGCCTTCTGTGAGGCCTACCACGTGAACGCCACCCACCCAAACATCATGCTAAGCCTTGGTGATACAAATACCCAGACCGATATTTGGGAAAATTTCGCAAGAAATATTACTGCGGGCGGGACAGTGAGTCCGAACCTCGACTACGAAGTAACCGAAAAGCAAATAATGCGTACTCTAATGGACGTCCGTCATGATCAGGATCTGCCTATCGAGTTTCCTGAAGGTTCAACTGCTAGAGCTATGGCTGCAGCTGGAGGGCGTGAACGTTGGCGTGATGAAGCTGGTGACTGGGTGGACCGGCTTTCTGATGCCGAACTTGTAGACAATATTTATTACACGTTGTTTCCTAATTTTCATCCATGGGGAGCATTCAACAGGATTGTCTACCGTTTCAGGCCGAATGGAGATGATCACCGCTCTTCAATAATGGAATGCATTTTTATTGCACCGTTCATTGGTGAACGACCTCCCCCGGCTCCAATACACTGGCTCGAAGAACACGAAATCTTTAGAGATGCGACAGAATTAGGCATGCTAGGCAAAGTATTTAATCAGGATCTTTTCAACATGGCTAAAGTCCAGACAGGTTTAGAAGCAACACATAAACCAGGAATATCTTTAGGGAACTATCAAGAATCAAAAGTTCGTTGGCTTCACCAGAAGCTAAGCGAATGGTGCGAGGAGTAAAAATGTTAGGAATCCACCATCCTTTTAGCAGAGCTCTTTATGAGCAAGATGGCGAAGGTAATGTACTTGTAACCGATGGAGAAAAAACCGGTCTTTTCAGAGCAAACGGATCGTGGATCAGCGGAGAACTAAAAGAGTGCGATCCCCAATTATGTAACTGGATAGCCGGTCCGCAACTTGGAAGTCATCGTCTCGTAAAAGCCGATGAGTGAAGTTCTTCCATCTGGAGAAGCGAGATCTCCGGGTATCTCTTATCAAGAATTACTTGATACCGACACTCACGAAGTCCCGGATGTTCTCCGTCTTGAGGCTCCTCGTTTCTTAGGTGATGAAGACATACCAGTAACTCGTTACACGACACGCGAGTGGCATGACGTTGAAGTTGAGAAACTTTGGAGTCGCGTCTGGCAGTATGCCTGTCGCGAAGAAGAGATCCCTAATGTTGGCGACTACTACGTATATGACATTGCAAAAGCTTCTTACATAGTTATACGTTCCGCTCCTGATGAAATTAAGGCTTATCCGAATGCTTGTCTTCATCGTGGTAGAAGATTAAAGGACTATGACGGTAACTGTTCGGAGATTCGCTGTCCTTTTCATGGTCATTGTTGGGAAATAACCGGAGAGTTAAAAGACATTCCAGCGTCATGGGATTTTCCACATCTAGAAGCACGAGGTTCGGATTATCATCTTTCAGAGATTCAAGTAGGCACTTGGGCTGGTTTTGTGTTCATAAATCCGGACCCTAACTGTGAACCACTCGAAGATTTCCTTGGTGGTATTGTCGACCATTTTGAGGGATGGGATCTAGCAAACCGTTATAAGCAAGCACATATAGCCAAAGTAATTGATTGCAATTGGAAAATCTCACAAGAAGCCTTCTGTGAGGCCTACCACGTGAACGCCACCCACCCAAACATCATGCTAAGCCTTGGTGATACAAATACCCAGACCGATATTTGGGAAAATTTCGCAAGAAATATTACTGCGGGCGGGACAGTGAGTCCGAACCTCGACTACGAAGTAACCGAAAAGCAAATAATGCGTACTCTAATGGACGTCCGTCATGATCAGGATCTGCCTATCGAGTTTCCTGAAGGTTCAACTGCTAGAGCTATGGCTGCAGCTGGAGGGCGTGAACGTTGGCGTGATGAAGCTGGTGACTGGGTGGACCGGCTTTCTGATGCCGAACTTGTAGACAATATTTATTACACGTTGTTTCCTAATTTTCATCCATGGGGAGCATTCAACAGGATTGTCTACCGTTTCAGGCCGAATGGAGATGATCACCGCTCTTCAATAATGGAATGCATTTTTATTGCACCGTTCATTGGTGAACGACCTCCCCCGGCTCCAATACACTGGCTCGAAGAACACGAAATCTTTAGAGATGCGACAGAATTAGGCATGCTAGGCAAAGTATTTAATCAGGATCTTTTCAACATGGCTAAAGTCCAGACAGGTTTAGAAGCAACACATAAACCAGGAATATCTTTAGGGAACTATCAAGAATCAAAAGTTCGTTGGCTTCACCAGAAGCTAAGCGAATGGTGCGAGTAGAACTAGTCTTCGTTCTCTTTTGCTTGTTTGATTCACGCACTGCCTTTCAGGTGACTATTAATGCAATGTCCACCCCTCTGGAGGGTTTAAACCAAACTCTATTCCGGCATCAGCAAGGGCTACAAACAAGTAACGACCAAAAGATCTTTCACAGGTCAGTAAATAAGAACGACCTTCTGTCTGGTCATTTCGGATTAGGTCGCATGAAACTCCGGCTACCGCTGCAGAAAAAACCGCACCATCTGGGATCATGTCATCAGCGAAATCAATGTTACAAACCTTTGCAAGGGCAAGACTAGAACATGGCCCCGAGATCCGAATCATCGCCCTCCCATGAGTAATGTCTAAAACAGTTACAAATCCCTCCTCTGGAATAGTTTCAATCACCTCATTGGACATTTCAGGAGCTGCATAAAGAGTCCACTCATCTGGACGAGTGCCGCATACAAGTACTCCATCAATAATTTCTCGACTACAACCAAACGGGGTGGATAGATAGGTGGCAGCCGCTGTCTCAGATCCTGTTCGAACTAAAATCTTCGTTGCAGCTCCAACATCAGTGAGGGTAAGAGCATCGTTCAGTGTCGTTAGCTGTTCAGCGGTTATTGGACTTAAAAACTTCAGTTCAGACATGTTGGCGTTCTCCTTCCGGATCAACATGAGCGTGATTCTCCATCACAGTTACGGGAATACGTGACCCATCAACAAGGAGAACAGTGACAATAGTGCCAGATATTGCAAACGTTGGATGCACTTGTCCAAGACAAACAGACCGGCCCAATGTAGGCGACATACGACTAGAAGTTATACGACCCAAGATTTCATTGGAGCCTTCTGCAACTATTTGACATGCCTCATCAGGAACAATCGAACCATCAACCGGTTGAAGGCTCACAAGTACAGGCAAATCATCGCGCTCATAAGCAGCACGTAATTCGGGCAACCCAAGAGTGTCGGCTTTATCCAGTTTTACCAGACTGCCGAGACCAACTGACGGCGCTTTAGTAAGCCCATCTGTGTCTTGACCCACTATGTAATGACCTTTCTCAAGTCTAAGGATTCGTTGAGCTTCGACACCAAAAGGTGAAATACCAAGATCAGCTCCAACTTCTAAAAGGGTTTCCCATACATGAATAGCAAACCCTGAAGGAACATGAAGTTCGTACGACAACTCACCGGTAAAACCAATTCGCCAAATAATACAATTATCGACAGAAGCTACGGTTCCTTTACGAACGCTAAAATACGGGAACGCTTCAGGACTGAGGTCGATACCTGTTACCAATCTCTCTAACAGAACCCGTGACTTCGGCCCAGCAACGTTGATACTAGTTAGACCACCGGTTACCGGAGTGACATGGACATTCCATTCGGGATGCGCTGTTTGTAGCCAATCCTCTAACATTTCCCAAACTGCTCCTGCTCCAGAAGAAGTGGTGGTCATTAACCAATGATCTGAACTCAGGCGTCCGGTGACACCATCATCTAACACCACTCCATCTTCAGCAACCATCGTTCCATAACGGACACGACCAATCTCTAACTTCTGCCATCGATTTACATACACCAACTCGAGAAGTTTTGGAACATCAGGACCCCGAAGGTCAAGTTTTCCTAGTGGAGTGACATCAATAATACCTACGTTGCTCCTTACATTCTCCGCTTCACTATAAGCATCTCCGTAATGGTCAGGGCGAATCCACAGTCCTGCGAGCAGAGGAGTTGCATCATGCGCTTCATGCCAGTCCTGGAGTGCAGATCGTCTGATTGGTTCATGAATACGTCCAGCTAGAGCACCAAGCGTAACCGGTGCAAATGGAGGCCTCCATACCGTGGTGCCAATGTCTGCCAGTGGTACATCATGACTCTCAGCTAGAACAGCCGCCGCGTTAACTGTCTCGAGTTTTCCTTGGGCTGACCCCATAGTAACTGTGGTGTAACGCTTCATTAATTCAATCGAATCAAAACCTTCGGTGGCAGCCTGCATCAAATCCTTAGAAGAAACATCTTCAGACATATCAACCATCCCGTGGGTCGTACTTCGGTAACACTCTGGGTGAGGTAATCTCAATAATTGTGACCTGTTATCAGGTATTTCATCAGGTGCTGGACGATCGGGGTCATTTGCCCAGATTAATGACTTTCTACGTTTATGCCGTAAACGAAGTGCTCGATTAGCAGCTAGATCTCCAGTCGATTTCCCATGTTCAACTAGCTCTTCGATGCTTCCATCACCAACAATTCCACCAGTCGCTAGCACTTCGTTAGGAAGTGAAACAGGGAAGTATCGGGCGGCTATCGGATCATAAACCGGTCGATCTCCGGCCATATTTAGCAGTGAGGTTGGTGCAGTCCATCCAGTAGCTAGTACTAAGAGGTCCGCTTTTACGGTTCTCCCGTCGCCCAACGTAACCTTACTAACTCGCCCTCGCCCTTGAGCAGCAATAATGGTCTCACCTTTTCTCGCGTCAAGTTCAGCTACAATCTCAACTCCAGCATCTCGTAAATCAGCGATAGTCTCATCCCCTTGAGAGTTTGCCGACAGGATCACAGCTCTCTGACCGGGTTTAACTGCCCATAGATTAATAAGGCGTCTAACTGCTCCAGAGAGCATTACTCCTGGAAGATCATTTCCAGCAAATACATAAGGGCGTTCTAGTAGTCCTGGCGCAACAACTAACGAGCCGGCTCGGGCTCTGATAAGACGTTCAGGAAATTCAGGATGACTCCGATCAATAACTGAAACCCAGTTATGGTCATAACGGCCGGTTACCGTCGAGTTAACAAGGATCTCAATATTCCTATGATCGCGTACAGATGACTCAAGAACTGCTGCTGTCATCCGGTCACTGGAACATCCCCAAAGAAGATGGCCACCAAGTTGATACTCATGCTCGACGAGCATCACAGAGGCCCCTTTATCTGCTGCAGCTAATGCTGCTGCCATACCAGCGGGACCACCTCCAGCAACCAACACGTCAGGGTGAGAATAACGCTTATCGTATATATCATGAGAACTGTTTTCCCAGTAAACGCGCCCTCCAGGAGCAAAGCGACTTAAAATCTTCTGGTACAACGGTCTCATAAATTTCGGTCTCATAAATGTCTTGTAGTAGAAACCCGCTGACAAAAACCGGCCGACAATCTGGTTTAAAGAGCCAAGATCTAATCGGAGGCTAGGCCACACATTTTGAGCAGAAACAGACATTCCATCAGTCAAACGGCGATGACCGGCACGAACATTAGGTTCATCTCCAACCTGAACCAGGAGATTCGGATCCCAATGGTCGGCTGAAAGAATTCCACGCCGTCGGTGATATTTCATCCCTCTTGAAAATACATCCACACCATCTGCAGCAAGAGCCGAAGCTATGGTGTCTCCAGAAAATCCAGAGTAAGTTCGACCATTCCATGTGAAAGTCAGGCACTCAGAACGGTTTATTATCTCACCATCGCGTTCAGGAAGACGGTTACAGGATGTCACGAGTTGTTCTCCCGGATCTCGTTAGTAGAAGTATTTCGTTCAATAGTGAAATATCGGCGACATCCATTACGACAGTACCAAGTTTCTGTTAGCCATCCAGCTGGGTTTTCACGGATGTACAAGTATGTTCGCCACTCTCTCAATGAAGTCGTACTCGGATTTGGCCGGACAACCGTCTCCCCGCAATTCCGAAGATCAGAAGCGTTACGCGGTCCGCAGTTTGGACAAGGAACAACAATCATTAGTGTCCCACCGCCGCTGCACCTTTTTCGCCAACCAGATCGCCTTCCGTAAATCGCTCAATACCAAACGAAGCGATCAAATCAGCGTTTCGCCCGATTGCTATAGACTCAGCCATCGTCTCCCCAGACACAGGACCCGCTTTAAAGCCATAGGTACCCCAACCGACATCCACTAAATATCCGGCTACCTGGGTGTACCCCATAACAGGAGAATAATCGGGTGTCATATCGCAGAGTCCTGACCACTGGCGTAGTAGTCGCATTTTTGAAATTCCTGGCATTAACTCAAGTACATGTCCGGCCAACTCCTCAATAAATTCAAGGGTGCCATTAACCCGATATGTACCTACAGGGTCCACAGAGGCTCCAAAGACAAGTTCACCGCGATCTGTCTGACTCACATAAACATGAAGTGATCCTGAAACGACAACGGTAGGAAGAAATACTTTACAAGGTTCTGTCACCGCTGCCTGTAAAGGGTGAGTGGTGATCGGCAACGGAACACCAGCCATATTGGATATAAGAGAAGCCCATCCAGCAGTGCAGTTCACAACCACAGGGCTGCTGATATCACCACGATTGGTACGAATCCCCGTAACCTTGCCTCCATGACCCTTACCATCGGGACCTTCGCCACCAGTCACTAAAATGTCGAGAACTTCAGTTTCTTGGTGGAGTTCCACGCCCAGATGATCGGCAGCCCGGGCATAACCCCAGACAACTGCATCGTGTCGAACAATTCCGCCAGGGGGATGATAAAGGGCTCCTAAAATCGGATAACGGGTGCTAGTTGAAACATCCAAACTAGGAGCAAGCTCTTTGACCTCCTGCGGTCCGATTACACTAGAGTCAACACCCGCCAACTTGTTCACCTCGGCGCGCCAGTTCATAGTGCGTAAAGCCGAGTCTGTATGAGCCAAGGTCAAGTGTCCTCTTCTAGAAAACATCACATTCAGATTGAGATCGGTCGCCATAGTGTTGTAAAGCTCAAGGGAACGATCGTAGAAAGCGACACCCTCAGGTGTCAGATAGTTTGATCTGACAATAGCTGTGTTGCGACCTGAACCACCACCACCGAGATAGCCCTTATCCACAACAGCCACGTTAGTAATTCCATGGTTCTTGGCGAGATAATAAGCTGTAGCTAACCCGTGAATTCCCCCACCAATGATGATCACATCGTAATGACTCTTAAGAGTATGACGACGCCACATTCGAGGCCACGAACCGCTGTTGAGTCCTTGTCTAACAAGGGAAGCTGCAGAATAGCGATAATAACTTTGGGCACTCACCAGAGACACACTACACAACTAGTCATTACCTGCTACCTCTTTTGCCTGTTTGATCCATGCTTGAGTATCGATCCCCATTTTTTCTCCGTCATAAGCAATACGTTGCGTGGGTTCCACTTCAAGAACTACTCTTCTAGGAGAATCAAGGAACTTAGCGAACCATTCAGCGGCTTCCCCATCACCACGAAGTGCTTTTGATAGTTCCGGATAAAACCAGTCTTTAATTTCTTCAGAGTCATGGATAGTACATAATCCTTTCCATGTAACTGTCTTGTTTCTAGGTAAAGGAGATCCGGTGCTCGTTACACATATTGAGACTCTGGGATCTCGTCGAACGGCATGAATGCGGGCCCGTTGAGCAGATGCTGTAAGCCAAAATTTTCCCTTTCGCCATACATATGACATTATTACGCCCACAGGCCAACCTTCTTTGTTAGCCCACATGAACGTACATTCATTATGAGCTAGAAGAAGTTCTTCTTCAGCACTTGCATCTAGATCATAAATGGTTACATCTTCATAATTTTCTGGGTGTGTACTCATGGTTTCTCCTTTGGAAGGAATTGTCCTGCGTTCGCACTCATACCTCCATCTGCTGTGACTATCGCTCCCGTAACAATGCTTGCTTGAGTTGAAATTAAAAAGCTGATTACTGACGCAATTTCATCAGAGGTACCCCATCTCTGCAATGGCATTCGTCGGCGTAAGGCTTCATAAGATTTAATATCATTCATTGCTCTCTCAGTCATTCCGGTCTCTGTAGGCCCTGGACAAACTGCATTTACTCTTATACCTCTTGGACCCAGATCTACTGCAGTGGCTCTAACCAAATTTATTACGGCCGCTTTCGAAGTGTTATAGGCCCACATGTCTGGATCTCCTCTTAAACCTGATGTTGAAGCAGTTACAGCAATCGAACCATCATTTCCTGTTCGTAACAATTCAGGGACAGCAGCTCTTATACCTAAAACTACTGCTCTAACATTAACTGCAATAGTACGATCAAAAATTTCCATATCACCTTCTAGAATGTCACCGCGCGCTGGCACCCCAGCATTAAATACAGCAGCATGAAGACCTCCAAAAACTTCTTTTGCTTGCTCTACTGCATGGTCATTTAATTCACTGTCAGTTACATCACCAACAATCGGAAAAATCCTGTCATCACTTTCAGCCCAACCAATAGAATCAGTATCTTTATCAACAGCAACGACCGAACCTCCTTCGGAA
>Ga0315316_10004125_pt1 | contig 10594 bp, 6 predicted proteins | sample M160m3416metaG_FD_203702 | JGI IMG/M metagenome (GOLD analysis project Ga0315316, IMG submission 203702) | Ammonia-oxidizing marine archaeal communities from Monterey Bay, California, United States - M1 60m 3416 | ecosystem: Environmental > Aquatic > Marine > Intertidal zone | place: USA... | reverse complement strand
CGGGCCGCCCGGGACTGGCAAAACCTTATTAGCTAAGGCGGTCGCTGGTGAGGCTGGCGCACCGTTTTTCTCAATCAATGGTTCCGAATTTATACAAATGTTCGTCGGTGTCGGGGCTAGCAGAGTGCGCGATCTATTTCAACAGGCTAAAGATGCGGCGCCGGCCATCATCTTTATCGACGAAATCGACGCGGTCGGACGCCAACGAGGCGCTGGCGTAGGTGGCGGCCACGACGAACGTGAACAAACGCTTAATCAAATTCTAAGTGAAATGGATGGATTTTCGACCACTGACTCAGCAATTGTAATCGCCGCAACAAATCGTCCCGACGTACTCGATCCGGCCTTGTTGCGACCAGGTAGATTCGATCGTCATGTCACCGTAGGCATGCCAACACTTAAGGGGCGAGCAGGTATTTTCAAAGTCCATGTGCGCGAAGTTCCCCTTGGCGATGACGTCGACATCGACCGTCTAGCCGCCGGTACCACCGGACTTACCGGCGCCGATATCCGTAATATGGTTAATGAAGCAGCATTATGGGCTGCTCGACACGATAAAGACTATGTCGAGATGTCCGATTTTGACTATGCGCGTGACAAAATCCTAATGGGCGCAAAACGGGAAGAAGTGCTGACTGCTGAAGACAAGGAAAAGACGGCATATCATGAAGCTGGGCATACGCTTACTTCATGGTTCCTTAAGGGCGCTGATCGAGTCCACAAGGTGACAATTATTCCCCGAGGGCGATCACTCGGTTCCACGCAAATGTTGCCAGAAGAAGACCGCGTCTCAATGTCACAGACGCAACTTGAGGATCATCTCGTTGTGTTTCTTGCCGGCCGCGCAGCTGAACATCTAATTTACGAGGAGACAACGGTAGGCGCCGAAAACGACCTAGAACGAGCTACTTCAATGGCCCGCCGCATGGTCACGCGTTGGGGGATGAGTGACAAATTAGGCCCTGTCAACTATAAACTCTCTGATGAAGACCCGTTTTTGGGTCGCGAGATCCACGCTCAGCGGCAGTTCAGTGAGCACACGATGGAGGCGATTGACGAAGAAGTTACACGACTTTTACACCGTGCGTCCAACCGTGCAAGTGAATTCTTAACGGAATATCGTCAGCAACTTGAAGACGTTACTCAAGCCTTACTTGAACGTGAAGAACTATCGGAAAATGAATTAATTGAAATCATTGGACCGTCCGTTCACCCTATTCCCGAAACACTAAACGCAAATGTCGCGGGGGACGACGAGGGCCACGATGACTCAACTACAGACGCATCCGAAACGGATGACATAAGTGAGCGTGATACTGACACCTCCGTCAACGTCGACAGCGAGTCATTAAATTTAAAACCTGTTTCATCAGACACCAGTACAGATGCAGCAGAGGTTCCCTCGGAGCAAATTGCAAAAACGGTGGAGTCGCCCAATCCGGATGAATCCGACACAGCTGGTCCCGCTACGACGTGAACAACAGCTCGTTCCTTGACTGTGTTGGAGGCGTGTTTAATGGGAAAACGTGAAAAGTCAAAAAAGATACGGACACCACTCAAAAAACGGCATCAATCGCGCCGAAGATCCGGCAACCTTACTCGGGAGTTTCAACAACACGGGTTTGAGGATGAGTCACCGCAACAACAAGAACGAGTCTCTGGGAAAGGTGATCTAACTAGACACCGAACCGTCGTTGGCGTCGTTGCTGACGTTGACGACACTGGACTGCAGGTCCATCTAAACGTTGATGATGCTGATACAATTGCGGGGCGGGTACTGCGAGTTCATGGTTTAGAAAGTATTGTTTTAGGTGAAGATGGAGTGGAATACCGCTGTGCCGTGAGGGGACTATTAAAAAACCTCGACACTGGCCAGCGTAACGTAGTCGCCACAGGCGATCGCGTTACTATCCGCCCAGAACCAGTCGCGGATTCTAGCGACACTCAACAAGGCGTTATAGTACGCATCGAGCCACGCTATGGCGTCATCAGTCGCGCGAGTCGAGGGCAACAACACGTTATCGTCACCAATGTTGATCAAATCGTAATTATCGCGAGCCTCGCAGAGCCAGCTCTCAAACCTAACCTGATTGATCGATTTCTAATTACCGCAGAACGCGTTGGCTGCAATAGTATCGTTTGCCTGAACAAGACGGACTTGGTCGAACCAGCCGAACTACAAACGCTAGCCGGTATTTATGGTCAACTCGGGTATCAAACACTGTTCAGTTCAACGACTTCAGGGCAGGGTATTGAACAACTGCGTGCGATGTTGCGATATAAACAAACTGTCGTTGTTGGCCAATCGGGCGTCGGCAAGTCTTCGTTATTAAATTCAATTGATCCCACCCTTAAACTCGCGACCGCGGACGTGAGTACGGACAATCAGAAAGGGAAACACACAACAACCGGCGCTTCACTAATTCCAATTAGCTCCGGAGGATTTGTCGTCGACACCCCAGGGATTAGGCAATTCCAGCTTTGGGATGTGATTGCAGAGGAAGTGGCTGGTTTCTATCGTGAAATTCGACCCTTCATCAATAAATGCAAGTATCCGGACTGTACTCATATTCACGAAGTTAAATGTGGAGTCAAACACGCGGTCGCGGACGGTTTAATCGATTTACGCCGATATGATAGCTACTGCCAAGTAAGAGATACTGACGAATTCATGAAATAAACATCCTATCCAACACGACGCAAAGGGACTTCTTGATCATGCTAGGGCATCAACGACATTTTATATTTACACCACTAGTATTCGCAGTCTGCGTCACACTCCATCTAACACTGGCAGCCACCCCGCCTAATATTATCGTCATCATGGCCGACGACTTGGGATATGGTGACCTATCAAGCTACGGTGCGACTGACCTGAATTCCCCACATATCGACCGACTTGTAGAAGGCGGCTTGAAATTTACAGAATTCTATGCTAATTGTCCTGTTTGTTCCCCCACTCGAGCTTCATTCATTAGCGGGCGTTATCCAGAGTTAGTTGGTGTGCCAGGGGTTGTGCGTACCCATCCCGAAAACAACTGGGGGGAATTGAGTTTGGGGATACCAACCGTCGCAACGCAGCTTAAAAAGGCCGGTTATCAAACGGCTCTCATCGGCAAATGGCACCTTGGCCTCACCGAACGCCATTGGCCCAACAACCGTGGATTTGATTATTTTCAAGGCTGGCTCGGGGACATGATGGACGACTATTACGCCCATCGACGTCACGGAATTAACTACATGCGTCGCAACGCCGAAACAATTGACCCTCAGGGGCATGCAACTGATCTGTTTACTCAATGGTCATGCGAATATCTAGAGGACCAGGCAAAACGAAAAACTCCCTTTTTTTTATATCTGTGCTACAACGCTCCTCATACCCCCATCCAACCGCCGAAGGAGTGGCTTACAAAAGTGCAACAACGGGAACCCAACGCATCTCCTACGCGCGCCAAACTAATTGCGCTCATTGAACATATGGATAACGGGGTCGGCAAAGTAGTCAATACGCTCCGAACGACCGGATTAGCTGACAACACTATTATCGTCTTCACATCTGACAACGGCGGACAAATAAACGTCGGTGCTAACAACGGCCAGTTGCGAGATGGAAAGCAGAGCATGTACGAAGGCGGATTGAAGGTTCCCGCCTGCATTGTTTGGCCCAAGGTGATTTTAGAACACTCAATCACCAACCGACCTGCGTTGACCATGGACCTCTTCCCCACCTTATGCCATATCGCCAAAACGACTATCCCTGAAACTATCGATGGCATTTCGCTATTACCAACCCTTGTCGGGATGGAACAAAACACCGACAATCGCGACTTCTTCTTTCATCGACGCGAAGGCGGCTCACGATACGAAGGGCTGATCACCACGGCCATCCGTCGCGGAGAGTGGAAACTTTTACGTAACAGCCCCTTTTCGCCGCTAGAACTTTATAACCTCCGGACGGACCCACTTGAACAAAACAATCTCGCTAAAGTGAATCCCAACAAATTTCGTGAACTTTCCGCATCACTACGCATTCAAATTCAACGTGGCGGAACCGTACCTTGGCAATCCGCCCTCGAAAAATCCAAATAATGATGCTAACCAATAATGTTGTTGTATTATCACAAATGCTTCTTTTTTAAACGCATACGACTTCGCCATACCTCAACTCTGGGCAAAATGGCTCTGTGCAGCGACGAGCGTTGCCCATCAGCCTTTCTTATCAACTAATCCCACCATAGTACCCGTACACCAACAAGATAAGATTAGGCTTGACTGTAATGCGTCCACGACCGAAAATTTGAGGTAAGCCATCCACAGGCACTTCATGCTTGACGCCTGTTGCATTGGCCTTAGCGTTAAAAGGTCCGTCTCTCCAATAATTTACTCAGGTCTTTTTCACTGTGGACGATTCCAGCAATCTCGACTCACCATCCTCAGACGATGACAGTCTAGTTGAATCTCCTTCAGCAAACAAAACTCATGGAGATCTAACGTCGACATCGAAGCAACCCATACCTGCCGATACCGAGAAGTCCGCTGACGCGGGAAAGCCTAGTGATGCTTTTTCCGAACATCGACAAACAGTAATTTCTAAAGATAACCTCGATTACGCGGAGCCAAAAAAACAAACATCCGCTGATGTAGGTCGGGCATTGCTAGGAACCCAACTTGAGCATTTCCACCTTGAAGAATTCGTTGGGGGCGGTGGCATGGGCGCCGTATTTCGTGCCACGGACGAAAAACTGGGGCGTACGGTCGCGGTCAAGGTTTTATCCCGCAACCGTAAGGATACGGATTCTCTACGACGCTTTACAAACGAAGCACAGAACGCTGCTCGTTTGGACCACCCCAACATTGCTCGCGTATTTTACGTTGGTGAAGACGCGGGATGGAATTTCATTGTGTTTGAATATATCAGTGGTATAAATATCCGCGATCTAGTCTCACAGCAAGGGCCACTATCGCTACAGGACTGCTGGTCCTACGTATTACAGGTTGCCGACGCGTTAACGCACGCCTCAGAGCGGGATGTGGTACACCGAGACATCAAACCTTCAAACATCCTAGTAACTGCAGATGGGACCGCCAAATTAGTTGACATGGGACTCGCTCGATTCCATCAACTTGATTCAGATAAGTCGGATGCAACGGCATCCGGTGTTACCCTTGGGACGTTTGACTATATTTCTCCGGAACAGGCGCGTGATCCTCGCAATACCGATGTCCGTGGTGACATCTATTCTCTAGGCTGTACCCTATACTATATGCTCACCGGCTGCGCTCCCTATCCTTCCGGAACCGTTCTACAGAAACTGCTGAGCCACTCCGGTGATCCAATTCCCGATCCACGAGTCTATCGTGAAGATCTTGACGACGGTACTGTACAAATCCTCCACACGATGCTCGCCAAGCAGCCGAGCAATCGATATCAAACTCCTGACGAACTAATTCAAGAAATCGTTTCCGTTGGGGAACGGTTAGGCTTGACGCTGTCCCATGCTGGTCGAGTCTGGGTCTCGGACAAAGTACTCACCGAATTCTCGCTCACAGACCATATTCCATGGATAGCGCCTTTGATTTTGCTGGCTATAACTGCGATTGGTATAACTCAATTTGCACCGATTGAGCCACCCATTATCGTAGCAGAGCCGACATTCAGCACCGCACCCTATGTTATTCCAGAAGCCGCTTTAGATAGCCTCTCGCGTACGGATAACGATTTTTCCCCGGCTGCCGTATCCCCCTCGGTTACTCTGGAACCACTCAATCAATCTGAAACTGCGTCCGATCCCGAATCACCATCTCTAAATGCTGATGCAACGCCTATCACATTATTTGTCGGCCAGCCTAAGTCCTCCCTTAGACCAGATCAACTCGTCACGGAGACGTTTGCCGAAGCAATCTCTATCGTCCAAAACAATGCTGATATTGCAATTGTCGAGTTGACGGGAAATCATGACATTTCTTCTCTAGCTCTACAGTTAATTGGTCGTAAATCACGTCCGATTATGTTTCGCAGCGCGGGTGATTCTCGCTCTCAGATTAATGTGCAGCTTAGCCCAGCACAACTAGCAACTAACGCCCCACGCTTTTTTCACTTTTCCTCAGGAAGCATTTCATTTGAAAACGTTGGATTTCGTTTTTATCTCGCACCAGAATTCAGGCAACGCTGGTCAATTTTCCAGCTTGATGATATTAACTCGCTGCAATTAACAAATGTAGATATCTCAGTTATACCTTCAGCGACTGACAACCGATATATTCAAATCGCTGTCTTTGATTTTGTAACGGAAACTAAGGAGGCGTTAGAGTCAGATGCGACTCCCAGTCAGAACAGTCATGATGCTGCCAATTTAAATTTAAGCAATTGCATTATTCGGGGTCCGGTAAACTTTTTGCGAGCCACGTCTTCACAACAAATCCAGGCACGGTGGAACAATGGGCTATTCGCATCCTCGGATTGGTTCTTGCAGATTCCTAGCGTGGTGCCTGCCGTGTCGGACCCTAACACATCGCTAAACAATGACACCAAACCAATTTCTCTCGCGTTCGAGTTGCAGCAATTAGTGGTGTCATCTGCCCCAGGAACCATACGTGTTTACAACGAGACGGTCACAGAATCCTCTAGTCTACCCCCTCGACTGGACTTTAATATGATGAATTCAATTTTTGTTACCTCTCCGGGTAACCCTATAGTCGTCCTCGACCAGATGGTTGCCAACGACCAAACGCATTATCGACCCACGATTCGTGGCACTGGGAATTGTTACCAAAACACCATGCTGATGCTCATTGAACACGATCGTGACGACATTACGCAATCCACTCAGCTAACCTTTAACGAATTGATGAATCAATCTACCCCATCTCCGGCCAATGACTGGTTTCAACAAGACAAAACTTGGCCCACTAACAGCATTTCTTGGCAGGCGACTCCAGTGCCACCGATCACCACGCCTGACTATTTACAAACGCCCGGGCACTACCAACTTCTGGATTATCAACCGGGACACCCCGGGCTAGATTATGCACTCCTTCCCGTAATCGAATAATTGGTTTGGTATTTTTCAACATATTAGGTGACCTTTACGATGCATCGCACAACTCCCGATATTCAGTCAACAATGCCCTCGGGTATCCCATACATAGTGGGCAACGAAGCCGCTGAGCGATTTAGCTTCTACGGTATGAAGTCTATTTTGATGGTTTTCTTATCTGTGCACGTATTTTCTAATATGCAATTTGAGAATAGCGGTGAATTGATGAGCGATCAGCAAGCGAAAAACCTTGCTACGCAATGGATCCACACATTCGGCATGTGGGTATACCTGCTGCCCATCGCGGGCGCCATTCTATCGGACTGGCTATTTGGGAAGTACCGAACTATTCTCTGGCTCTCTCTAGTATATTGCCTTGGACATTTTGTGTTGGCTATTGGCGAGTACGCTGATCAAACCTACTGGGGGATGGTGGTAGGTTTAGGGTTGATTGCGGTAGGAGCCGGCGGCATAAAACCTTGCGTAACAGCTCATGTTGGTGATCAATTTGGAACAGGCAATTCGCATCTATTACCCAAGGTATTTAGCTGGTTCTATTTTTCCATCAACTTAGGCGCCTTCAGCTCGACACTGTTGACGCCCTATGTTTTTGATAAAACACACGAGACATACGGTGGTGCCATCGCATTTGGGATTCCTGGCCTTTTAATGGCGATAGCGACATTCATGTTTTGGGTAGGTCGCAAGCACTTTGTACACATCCCCCCCAGAGGGCGCGAATTCTGGACAGGAACCTTTAGTCAGGCTGGTCTAAAATCACTCGGAAACCTTTTACCGGTATTCTTGCTCATCTCTATTTTTTGGAGTTGCTTCGATCAGACCGCATCTCGATGGGTCGCTCAAGCCCAACAAATGGATCCAATGATATTCGGCATAGAACTTCTGCCCTCTCAAATGCAAGCCGTCAATCCGATTCTCGTATTACTGTTTATCCCTTTGTTTACTTACATAGTCTATCCAATCATAAACCGAATGTTTCGTTTAACGCCGCTTCGAAAAATGTGTTGCGGGTTCTTCCTTACTGGTATAGCGTTTTCGGCGAGTGCCTACATCGAACATACGTTAACACAAGGCCAAAACACGCACATCCTTTGGCAAATTGTCCCGTATATTATTCTCACTGCAGCAGAAATTATGATTTCAATTACTGCCTTAGAATTCGCCTATACTCAAGCACCAAAATCCGCCAAAGCGTTAGTGATGTCGCTGAATTTGGGCGCTGTTTCACTTGGTAACGCAGTCACATTGATCGTGAATCAGCAAATATTGCTGCCCAATGGCGACGAGAGGTTAGCTGGGGCAAATTATTACCTCTTTTTCGCCGCGCTCGTTGGCGCGGCAGGGGTACTCTTTATGGGTGTGGCCATGATATACCGTGGAAAGACCTACATAGAAGGAGACGATAAAACCGCAGATTCTAGCAAAGATCGATAACTTATACCCGCTTGACAAACACTAATAATTTGATCTAAAATGCGATTTGTTAGCGTGGATAACAGTTTGACTAATTTACCTAAACGCTCATAATTACTACTACGTCCGAGCGTCGCAATCGAAAAACCGATTGCTTGATCAGTAATTTCACTGCATGCCCACCTTTACTTTCCTGCCATATATACGCTAAACATCAATAACGGAGACAATAATGAAACATTTAGCACTACTACTCACTATCACGTTTTCCGCACTATTCGCAACGACTAGCGAAGTCCAAGCAATACCTGCTTTCGCCAAGGCTTTCAAAGAACGCGTCACGGACAAGTCTAAGAATGCAGACTTCGTCGCGGCCGCAACCGCAGCAAAATGCAATATTTGCCATTTCGCGACACCAGAATCGAAGTCAAAGAAACAAAAAAACGACTTCGGTAAAGAAATCGCTAAGCACCTGTCAAAAAAGAATTACACGTCGACGCGTATTCGCGAAGAAGCCGCCGCTGTTAAATCAGAGTTCGACGCAGCGTTTGCAAAAGTAATGGCCGCCAAGAACCCTAGTGGAAAAACGTATCAGTCTCGGGTTGATGCTGGGCAACTCCCTGGGTCGGTTAACGAAAAATAATCGCAAGCTGATTAACAACTAACTTGTAATAAACGGGGGTGCCGCGAGGCTCCCCCGTTTTGCATAGCTACACATACCTGCTTGAATCGTCGACGCTACAGTTTCACTATTTGCTACACTTAAATTTCCACTGCAATCGACAATCGATGTTCGAAACTCTGTCCTGGGGCTAACACTTGCAGACCATCATCCGTTCCCTCAAAGCCGAAGCCGCCTGGAATCAATGAACAAGGCTCGATGCAGATCGCCTCTCGATGCTGCGGTATATAGACAACACAGGTATCGCAATGCTCATCCCACGCTAAAGTAATTGTCCGACTGCGAACCGGATCAATAACTGATGCGGATGCTTGTCCATTCAAAAACTCCGTATTGCTGAAGATATCGTCTAATTGTAGTCCGTCGAGCGGTCTACCAACTCGGAAGGACTCATAACATTGATTTGCCTTTAGCTGCGCTGCTTCGCCCACTGTAAGCATATTGTCCAGTTGCCAATGTGATTTCGCTGAAAACTTAATCAAGCATTTTTTAGCGGCTTCAACACTCGTAGGGATACTAAAATAGGCGTGCGTCCCAAGCCCACAAGGGAGTTCTTCGTTCCCCACATTTTCAACATAAAAACCGCCCTTAAGGCCCGTCGGGTGCAAGCGGTATCTGCAGCGAATGAGAAAATCACTTGGCCACTGATCAATTAATTCTGGTGCGTCGAGGGAAAGATGGAATTCACCTGTCACCTCGTCAGGTCGTTGATCTACCACACGCCACGGTCGATCCAAAACTAAACCATGAATTGCATGACCTAGGCCATCATCACTATGCAATGTGTAATTTTGGCTATTCCAGCAAAACGTTTTTCCAGGCAAACGCCCCGGAAAGGGAAACAGTATCGGAATCCCCGATCCGGACGGACGGGTCGACCCATTCTCAACTTCAGAGTGTGACCAAAGGACTTCATGGCCGGAGACGGTGAGTCGAAAAAGATTAAAGCCAAAACTCGGCAGCACACTCGCCCGACATGAGCCACTAGCGTCTCGCAAATCAATTCTATGCATCGCACACCTCCCACGCAACGTAACACAGTCGCTGCGATTAACTCAAAATTGAAACGGCTGCCATACAGCTAAACAGTGCGATCAACGTTGTCACTGCACCCGCCGCAGCCCGGGGGTCTATTTTGCGTGACGTTAATGCAGTCCACTGCCGCAACTGTAAAAGCAGCAAACACATGCTACCCCCAAACAAGGAAGTTGCTAGAACATCGCCGCCCATAATTAAATTTGTGTTTTCCATCGTTATCAATGTCATCAGCCCAAAGCCTATTTGGGCGAAAAGAAGTACGAGAACACCACGTGCTGCCCAATTCACTGCCCGAACAGCTGTTTCGCGCGCTGTGTCAGTGACGTCGCGTGCGAAGCGTAATGCAATCACGACAACATAGGCAAAAGACAGCATCAGCATACTGATAACAATGTGCAGCCAT
>Ga0315316_10004118_pt1 | contig 10597 bp, 9 predicted proteins | sample M160m3416metaG_FD_203702 | JGI IMG/M metagenome (GOLD analysis project Ga0315316, IMG submission 203702) | Ammonia-oxidizing marine archaeal communities from Monterey Bay, California, United States - M1 60m 3416 | ecosystem: Environmental > Aquatic > Marine > Intertidal zone | place: USA... | reverse complement strand
TGTGGGTTTTTACGAATCACTGGGAATTCTGTTGGGCATTTACCATTAACTGGAATTCTTGGTTTGGGGCAAGTTGTTTTAATTTTTTGTTTTGTTTTCTTTACATCTAGAACATCTTTGAAATTTGGAAATAGGGAACGAACCCCTCCTTGTTTGTAAATTTTCACAACCATTTGTTTTACTTTTTCATATCCCTCAAGTAATTTTGGAATACTTGTGACACCTTGGATCTGAATAGTACCTGTCCTAGAGAATACATATTTTATGTTATTATTTTGATAATATAATAAATCTATGAGTTCTGGTTCATATGATGCTTTCATCATTCTAGCTGTTTTTGCCAAGTCAAAATTTGCGTTTGTTTTGATTGTGCCAGAAAGATTATTGAATTCCAATGGATTGTAAAGGAACCTTTGTCCCAAAGTGTAATTATCAATAATGTGTTTTCTTATAAGTTCTGGTTCTGTTGAAAAGTTGTCTTCATCTACGATGCCACCAGAAAATCTAATTTTACCATTTTTATAAACATTGAAACTGGCATCTTTTGATACACCATTTTTTGAAACATTTATTTTAAATTGTACTGTAAAATATTTGTCAGTGAATTCCCCTTGGAAACCTTTATTTCTAGTGACTTTAATTCCAGTTTGGAAACGTCCATATAAACCATTAATTTCCTTTACATCAATAACTAGACCATTTTCAAGTCTTGTGGGTTTCAATGGTTTCTTTGAGACTAGGGTCAATAAATCAACTTTTGGTGAATCATCGTAGTTAGAATTGACTAGAATGTTATACATCCCAACTCTAAGTTTTCCAACCTTGACAGGTGAATTTGGAGAACCCGCTACAATTTGATTTAAATTATTCAATGAACGCGATTGTGTTGATGGGGTCACTTTAGCTAGGTTGCTAAATGAAATTGATCCCATAGATGGTCGCTGTGGGGGAGCATCTGAGCGAATGATATTAACACCTGAATTTTTTATAAAATCCTTTAAGCTACTACGGCTCATTTATATAAGCACGGAAATTATTCTAATCGGAGTTGTAGAGTTCTTCTGAGACCACATCCAGACCGAAGATGAAAGGTCTGTTAGAGTATAACTTGCCATTATACATGTCTTCATGGTCCCTGACCTCAATATCTCTAGAACTAAATGGACCTGCATAGAAGTCCGAGTTGAAACGCGGCTTGCCCAAATTGTTTGCTTGGCAGTGTTGGTTGAAAACCTTGACGAAGATTTCTTGGGGACACTTGAGTTCTTCGCCATATTTGACATTGGTTGATTCCAAAAAGTTTGTAAGTGTGCTTGCAACCATAGCAACTTGTTTCTGAATATTTTTGAAATACGATGGGACAATGTTCCAAATATCCTTGTTTTTGTATTTTTGAGACATTTCTAAGTAGGCCCTGATAGATTTTTGAAGAATGTTAGGGATTTCTTGGTCTAGTTTATCTTCAAGAGTAGGGTCTGCATCCTTGACTTGCTTTGCAAAGTTCCAAGGCAACAAACGACGCAACACAGAACCAGAGTTGTCCCTCCAGTTGGGAACTTCATTACCACCCAAGCAACCTGGGGTGTTCCATTGGGCTGAGATGGCATTTTGGTGCTTTACCGCAATAGATACATCTTCTCCAGATACAATTGATTGAAACTCTGCTTGTTCCAAGGATAAATCACCCTTTACCTCTGGGGCGATAAACATGAACGAGTTGTAAATGGAAGATAGACCGAATTTCTTTTCAATATTGTTTGAAAGTGTCTTGACATCATCATTTTCATAAAATTTCTTGAAAACCTTTGTAATGAGAGTAGATTTACCAGAGCGGGCAATACCCTTAAAAAACGGAATGATTTGCCAACCATCCATATCATTCACATCAAAGCAAAGGCGACCACCCATGACATACACCCAATCAATGACATCTTGGTCAAACTTTTGATAAGTCAAAATAGAATCCATATATGGCGTTGGAATCTCTCTCCAGTCCTTGACTTCACTGTAATCTTCAAAGTGTTTATCAAAGTATTTACAACTCACAATAGTTGGGTCCAAACACTTGAATTCGGAGCTTTCATAGGTGTAGAACTTTGAATCAAAAATTCCCATATCGGGAGCAAACCTTTTACCGATGAAAATACCATTTTTGAAAGACCAAACATGTCTGTTCTTAGATATTTCGGGGAATTGCATGTCATTACAGTTTGAGAGATGGTGAATCACATCTTTGAACCCAGAGCCACGACTTGTGAGATTCTTCCACAGGTCAAAGTTGATTTCTTTTTGTGCCACACTATACACATAATCTTGAATACCCATAATAGTGTTCCAAGCCCTAGTGTTGTGTCCTTCAGGTGTTTTGAGTTGTTGGCAGCATTGACCCTTGTATCTGCGAATGGTTTGTTTGTAAGTTTTGTCTAAAATACAGATAATGGCTTGTTGATATGGACTGAGTTCCTCTACCTTACCCATTGTGGTGCATCTAAAAAGTGAATGATCGGTTTCTGGATTAGCAGGTTGATATGTAGGATTATTAATTCTTTCATAAATTCTGGTATTCCTAAACACAATATGAAAAGCATCATCTACCTGTTCAATGATGGAGTTGATACGTTCTGAAATCTTTCTTTCATCTTCCAACTCTTTGTCTGAAATGTCTAGGGCTCTGGCTCTATGAAACAATGCACTCAATAATTCCAGTTCTCTTTTTTGTTTGAGTGTGATTGTTTCAATATCTACTCTCATTGGCATTCCTGTAGAGGGATTCAAATCATCAGGGTTGAAAAACTTTCTGTATCCTAATTGAAACGAGATATGTGAATCGTTTGTGGCGTTGATACACCATTCACTTTCAAGGTATCCTAAATATTTGATAAATTGTTCTTTGTCTAGGGAAGAAATGTGATTTCTCCACTGCTCCATATGAGTTTCCTCAATATTTGCATTTTCTTCTATGTAGTGGGTGCCCTCCATGTTTGATAAATACAGGAGCTAATTTCTTAATTGTCTTTTTTGGAGAGGGTGGATAGCATTTTAAGTAGTATTTTATTTTGTGTGGCGAGTTGTTCGCCAATTGTGACTAGAGCAGTGCACACAGTGTCTCCATCTTCTGTGGCGAGGGTTGCTGTCAAAAGTTCAGCCAAATCCACACCGTTGTCAAAGTTGTCTTCGAACTCCATTTCCATTCCTTCTCCGTCTTCATCAAATTCTTCTTCATCATCAAATTCTTCTTCTGTTTCGACGACGTCTTCAATTTCATCTTCGGTTTCTTCAACTTCTTCGTGTTTGATTATTTCTTCAGTGGGCACAGGGGAGGACATTTTATATAGGGGAAGAATTTAGAAAATGAAAAATTTCGCACTGCGGTGTATTTTTACCTGAAAAAAAAATCTTGGTATATAGTACAAAAATTCACAATGGCTGGTGGTCTCATGCAGCTTGTCGCGTACGGTGCCCAAGACGTCTACTTGACTGGTAACCCAAAAGTCACCTTCTTCCAGGCGGTCTACAAGCGCCACACTAACTTTGCGATGGAAAACATCGAACAAACTGTCAACGGTACCGCGTCCAACAATGGTCGTGTGTCCGTCACTGTCGCCCGTAATGGTGACTTGATCGGTGACATGTATGTTGAGCTTTTGGCTCTTACAGGCCTTAGCCCATATGCTGGTGACACCGCCGTCGAAGATGGTTGCTGGGCGGCTGAGCGTGCCGTCAAGTCCGTCGAACTCTCAATCGGTGGTCAGCGCATTGACAAACACTACCAACTCTGGTGGCGTTTGTACTCCGAGCTTTACTTGGATGAATCCAAGAAGGCTTCCTACGGTAAGATGACCTCCAAGTGCCTCGCGGCACTTGGTGGCAACCAAACTGTCTTCCTCCCATTGATCTTCTTTTTCAACCGCAACCCAGGTCTTTTCCTCCCACTTATTGCGTTGCAGTACCACGAGGTACGCCTTGACTTCGATTTGTCCTCTGAATTCAGCACATACACTGACGGTTCCACATTCAAGGTCTGGGGCAACTACGTGTACCTTGACACCGAGGAGCGTCGCCGATTTGCGCAAAAGGGTCACGAATACCTTATTGAACAAGTGCAACACACTGGCTCTGACACCGTTTCCTCTGGTGCTTCCCGCCAAGTTCGTCTTTCCTACAACCACCCAGTCAAAGAATTGGTGTGGTGCTTCAACAATGGCTCTGTTTCAACTACTTCCCACTGGAACTTCACCTCCAACGCGCAAACCACAAATGCCGTCAGGCTTACAACCAACAACCTCTTGGATGAAGGTGTCGTCCCAACTTCCGCGGGTACTGGTGCGCCAATGTATATCGGTGGCGCTGGCACAAACGGTGGTTCCTTTGCGTGGGTTGAAGATGGCACTGTCGATGGCACACACTCCGTTGGTCCACTTGATTCCTTCAAATTGATCCTCAACGGTCAAGATCGTATGAAAGAACAAAAGGGTAAGTACTTCAACCAAGTGCAACCATTCAACCACCACACTGGTAACCCATACCCAGGTGTGTACGCGTATTCATTCGCGCTTCGCCCAGAAGAACATCAGCCAAGTGGTTCATGTAACTTCTCCCGCATCGATAACGCCCAAGTTGCGGTCACCCTTAAGACTGGTTGCGCTGACAGCGAAACAATGCACATGTTCGCCACCAACTACAACGTTCTCCGCGTGCAATCTGGTATGGCTGGATTGGCGTTTTCAAATTGATGGGCTTATTCCTGTTTAAATATGGTAAAATTATTAGAAAAAAATTTAATAAAAACACAAATATTAAGATACGAACAAATATCTTAATATTTAATATATAAATATGGTGGCAAGCAGCAAAAACAACGAAGACGAACGGAGACGGAGAGCAAGACTTAGACAACAAAACGAACGTAATAGACGCAACAGGCTTCGAAATCGTCAAGCGCGGGAAGAGAGACAGGTGCAGAGAAACCGTAATCACTCAGGCGAACGTGAACACCGACGACAAGTTGAAAGGAATGCCCATGCTGCTAATGCTAGGAGAATGATGGGTCGCATGAGGGAAAGACAGAATATTCGCAATGAGAATAACAATAATGCTGCCGCCAACGCTGCGCGTGGGTTAGGTCGTAACAGAGCTAGACAACAGGCTCGTAATAATGCTGCCGAAGCTGCCCGTGCCACACGCGAAAGAGAACGACGCCCATATACTATAATAGGAAACACACGAAACAGGGCACCTCTTCGCAGAATTGGAAATGGTGCAGTTCTTATAGCTCGCCCTAGAAATGCTAATAATAGGCGTCCAAATCAACAACAAGGGAGACAACGACGTAATCTACCAACTACTAATAATGGTGTAAACGGGAGATTGAGATTGCCAGCGCCACCAGCTCGTAATAACAATACTAAATCAAAAAAAACAAATAAAAATAAGAAATCAAAAAAATGAGATAAACTTAAAAACTAAGAAATAAACTTATATAGATGCAATTTAAATTTAGTCATTTTTGGAATTTCCCTCGGGCTCTTATTAAAATGACTGAATTAGATAAAAAACCACTTGGTAGATGGGCGCTTAAGACATGTGATGAAATAACAACGGGTGTGAATGCTGTGTATCAAAACAGAGACCATTGTGGTGATACAATTTGTAAAACACCTAAGCGTGCGAGTGAATACATCAAACCCCAAACACTTAAAAATTAGAAACGTTTTTTAATACAAATGGAATTTAAATTTCGTTATGTGTGGATTTTCCCTTATGCAGTTTTAGTAAGTATGCCTTATTTTATTGAGGATATTTGGGATACTTTGTGCAATCTTTATAATAATGTTTCATTTGAGACAATGTTGTTGTGTAAAGAATACACTACAGAGGATGAGGATGAATCAGAATCTTCAGAAACAGAAGAAAGTGAAAAGGAAGATTAAAAAAATATTTTTCTATATAAAATGGCGACTGGTTTGAAACCAACAGAAAGAAAGAAAATCAACATCGGTCACATAATCGGTTTGATAATCCTAATCCTCGGGGTGGTGGGTGTATTTGGTTATTTGGCATACGATCATTTTGGAAACTCTGCTAAGATTCAATAAATATAAAAAAATAATTCATTAATCACTTAATGATAGAAGTATACACAGATGGTAGTTGTCTTCACAACCCAGGTCCAGGTGGTTGGGCGGCGGTTTGTAAGGACAAATTTACATTGAAAGGTGGTTTCCCTACTTCTACCAATAATATTATGGAAATGACGGCAGTTGTTAAGGCTCTCGAGGAATGTATAAAAATTGGTGAGAAAGATGTGACTATTTACACGGATAGTAATTATGTTAAGTTGGGAATAACCCAATGGATACACAAATGGAAAACAAACGGTTGGAAAACCTCTGCTGGTAAGCCAGTTGCTAATATGCAGTTATGGATTAAAATGGACACCCTTTCACAACAGTTGAATGTTGTGGAATGGCGTTGGGTAAAAGCGCATAATGGGAACCCGATGAATGAATTGGTTGATACATTGGCGAGGGAGTGCGCAACGGCTAATGCATAGGAAAACCGTCCCCAGGGACATCTTCGGGATCAGGACATGGTTCAATGTCAGGGCATTCACATGGCACAATATATCCTTCTCTATTTGCAAACAAGAATGGTATTCTATCGTTTGGACCAATACTGTTATTTGGTGATGTTGGAACTGGAACACATCTATATGGGAATAACATCCTAATGTGACCTTTGCAAATTCTAAAAATATTATAAGCTAAAGCATATATTCTTAGTTCTCTTCTATAAAGAGATTGTGGAATTAATCGTGTTTTGAATATTTGATTTTTTACCAAACTAAAGTTTCTTTGTCCTGTGGGCATACCTTTCTCAGGTTCTGTCGCGAATGAGTACGAATAAAACCTCCTACTCATTGGTGTTCTTTTATGGTGAAGACCACTTTGTATAGATTTCAAAAAGAATGTTTTTCCAGATTCTTCTGTGAGAACTTCTTCGTTATCTAAAATCATTCTCATATCATATATATGTTCGTAATAACAAATATTTGATTGATAATCTTTTTCTATACCAATGTTGTCGTAATTGCAAGCAGATAAAATCATGTCATTACTGAATCTTAGACATTGGAAAACAAAATAAAGTTCTTTTACAGGATTTATGAAATTAGTTCTTGTTACATATTCATATTCTCCTAGTGTTTTTAATTTTTCAAGTTCCTTTGCGTTTAAAATTGGTATGAGTTGATTGTCTGCTTGTTGAACTTGTGAGAACGCGTAATCTCTATCTGTATTTTCTATAATATATTTTTCATATCTGTCTAAAAGCACAAAGTCTACATTCATTCTAAACTTTTTTACAGTCACTTCATCTAGAACTTTTAACGAAACTGTTTTTAATGTGTAATCTGAAGTGTAATAAATTGTATCCCCATCTCTTGACATTGCAACCAAAAGTCTGTCTGCTAAAGTGTTTATAACAGATATTTGATGTTCTATATAATACCCGTCCGTACTTAAAGTGTATGTTCTATATTCGGATGCTCCATAAAGTCCAACAACGATTCTATGTCCGTTCGCAGATATATCAAATCTACAATCATCCTCTAAATTATATATTCTTTTTTGTGTGTCTTTTTCAATATCGAAAATATATAATTCTGAATTAACTACATCTAATCCCAAAACTTTTGTTCCGTCTCCCGACACCTTTACATACCTCAATTGTGCGAGTGGTTCAGCAGCCGTGAGTGTTTTATAAAGTTTTGGATTTTGATTATCTGTATAATCTAAAACCTTTATAGTATTTTCAAGACCAGTAAGTGTGTGTAATGGATCGGTATTGCAAGTATATCCCACAGCGACTTTTGTACCTTCGTCATCTACTGCTATAGATTGACCATATCCAATACCTATAGAATCAAAGTCTGAAATGATATCATTTTTTTCGTTACAAAAATACGAATACACATTTCCATCAAATGGATTTCCAATATAAACTAAATTGTATTTAGGAACTGTTGCGACACTATGCCCCCTTGAATGAAATTGTGTACCTGTTCCAATAATTCTACCACTTGTCATTCTTTGATCGTCAGGAAAAGATGTGTCATTTTGTCTGTATATAAAATTTGATTTAAATCTTGTATATGCAACAGATTCTCTTGGTAAATCTGCGATACTTTCTCTTACATACTTGTTATTTACCCCATAGTATTCAATTTTATCACCTTTGTGTGCCCATATATAAGGTGTTAATCTATTTAAAATTCTCAATTGTGCTGTAATCATACCCAATCCCCCAAATGTCGTTCCATCTTTTTGGTTGTTGTCTAAATTTGGGATATATTGAATATCAAGTATTTTTTGATTTGTATTTAAATCGTACGCCGCTTGGTATGGTTTATTTGCTTCTGGGTATTCAAATTTTTTGAAATCTTTTGAAAGAATAAGTTCTTCAAGTCTTCTTGTTTTTATTTCTATTTCAACTTCTTGTTGTTTTATAGCACAAATTGGTATAGCAAGTTCTGGTTTTTGGTAGAAATGAAATGGTATATTTACCACAAATTTTTGTGGTCTATTATAATTAACAACTGCATATTGGGTTGTGTAATCATCTGTTGAATCTTGAACTACTGATTTACCAAGTGTTTTAGAGAGACCGTATTGTTTTGTTTGTGTAATACTTTGTTCTGAATATATCTGTAAATAATCTGTGTTTACTCTTTCAATGAGAACACCACCAATGTATAAGTCTACGTAATCAAACAATGCATGTCCAAATGAATCTACATATCCATGATTAAATAAAACGATTGGGTCCATTTCAAATTCAAATGCAATTTTTGTTAAAAGATCGCCTTGGTTTTGTGGTATTTTAAATCTGAGTATTTTATCAAATTCAATTTTTTTGTTTGCTTCTATTTTTACACTTTGTTTTGAATAGTGTGTATGTTTTTTGTGAACTTGATTAAAAAAACTGAATTCGGGGTCATCTGTCAAGAATTTATCCTGCTTACCAATAGATTCAAGTTGGAGACGACCAGCCATTCCTACTAATAACAGTTAAAATTTTAGACCAGCTAATCCGCTCGCCACTCTGAGGACATTGTAATTTACAGCGTAAATTCTTACTTTATTATCCTTACTTTTTGTGAATGCTCTTACAGGTGGAGATTTTCTTCCCATCTGGTATCTTAGTAGAATTGGGACATCTCCCTCACTTGCATCTGATTTTGGTAAAATGTGTCCATATATTTTGGGGCAATACACATCTAAAATATCTGGTTCAAATTCAATGGTAAGCATTTGATGAATAATACGACTCATATTTACTTGTCCTGTTGGGTATGGTTTTTCTGGTTCTAATGCAAAACTATACATTCCAAATTCTGATGAAGTATCATATTCAATAAAATCATTGTGTTTGTATCTGTATCTCATTGTTCTCTGTTCTGGAATATTTACATGATGTTCTATTGGTTGGTCATACACAAGGAATTCCCTATTGCCATCAAAAACAACTTGATTGTTAAATTTTAATTTAACTCTTTTTAGTTCTTGGAACCTTAGTGTATTATTGTATTGTTTATATGTGTCATTTTGAACGATAAAAAACATTTCTTTTACTGGATTCTTAAAATTAAGCATTACAGTTCTTTTATTTTCTGGATACGGAACATTAAACTGTGCTATTTGAACTTGTGTAATAACATAATCAATTGGTCTTGTTAGTAAATAATTTCTTTCTCTTTCTTCCAGAAATCCAAATGTTGCTTCTAGGGATATAGATTGTATTGTTGATTCAATGTCTTTTCCAGTTCTATAATCAATTCTTTTTCCACCAAAAATGATGTCATTAAATTCTTTTAATTTTAATCTCAAACCAACCTTTTGTCTTTTTATAGCACACATGGGTATAGAAAGTTCTGGTGCCCTAAAAAAGTAGAATGGTAAATCTAGGATGTATGTATTAAAAATATTTGAATTGTATTCGTCTGTGGAGGCACCAACAATCTCATATACATCATCTAATCCATCATCTTCAAAATTATCAATAAAATCTCCATGACCATTAATTTTTTTTAATGATTTTTTTGTATCTGTTTCACTATTATTGAGTTGTTGGTGAATATAAATGTATTCCCCTGGTAACCTTTCAATAAGTTGATTACCTATCATTAAATCTACATATTCTATGAGTTCAGTAAACATAGATGGGACATATGGTAAGTTAATTTGTTGAACATGTGTGAATGAACCTTTTCCTTTCACAGACTCGGGGATATCTACCGTCTGTATATCATTGATTGACAATCTCAAAGCTAAATTTTTTATTAAATCCCCATGTGAATATCCAATATCACAGAAGAGTTCTTTTCCGAATGTATGTTCTCCATTAAAAGGAAGTTCCTTCTGTTCTAAAGAAAATTTGGAATGTCTCTTGTAATTCATAAAAAAATATGACATCTGAGGATTTCCGACAAACCAGGCATCTTGGACACCTTTAGCTGCGAGCTTCAGACTCATCTACTATAGTATGTGAGTAAAAATTTGATAAAAAAAACGGGATGCATTAGTAAGATGTCATCTCT
>Ga0315316_10004113_pt1 | contig 10601 bp, 10 predicted proteins | sample M160m3416metaG_FD_203702 | JGI IMG/M metagenome (GOLD analysis project Ga0315316, IMG submission 203702) | Ammonia-oxidizing marine archaeal communities from Monterey Bay, California, United States - M1 60m 3416 | ecosystem: Environmental > Aquatic > Marine > Intertidal zone | place: USA... | reverse complement strand
GCCCTGTGCCGGACTCTCCGCACTCCCGGATCGGCCGCCCAGCCTGGTCGTCAGCCTCAATTATTTCGGCTCGATCGAAATGATCGCAGGGCTTCGCGAGGCGCTTGCCAAAAGCGGTGAGTCTTCGGTCGTCGGAATCTGCTCGAATTCGACGACCTCCACGCCGGGACTCCCGATCGAACTCGTCGAGCTCCTCGCCACCGGTGACGAAGAAGCCGCCCGCGCCCTTGCAGACAAGATCGGCGCGGCCGGCGAAAACGGATGGGTCATGGGGTACCCGGCGTCGAAGATGGCCCTGGCCCGCTGGATTCGCACCCATTGCGTGCGAGACGATTGGATCGGCCAGGGCATCAATCTGAACGCGGTCGCACCTGGCAAGACCGAGACGGCGTTACTTGAGGAAGGCCGTGCCCATCCGATCATGGGTCAGCACATCGATGCGTTTCCGGTGCCGATCGGAAGAAGCGGTCGAGCCGAGGAGATCGCGAGTCTGATCTGCTTTCTGCTCGGTCCCAATGCGCGGTTCATCGTCGGCTCGGTCTTCTTCATCGATGGCGGGACGGACGCGGAATTCCGCGCGAACGATTTCCCGTCGCCGATGCCGCTGAGTTGAGGGCCGACCGAGTGAGGCCCCGTCGGATCCGGACACGCGAATCAGAGCCCGATTCTCCGTGGCTGGATTCTGCTCGTGCAAACCCAAATTCCGATAGGGAGGTGAATCCGTGGCAATACCGACGAAGGAGCAGCTCGAGAAATGGGCGGAGGGCTACGTGCGAGGGTGGAACGCGGGCGAAAAGGAGGCCGGGTGCCAGAACGATCTGGACATCGCTCCTGGGGAGGACACAATGTCGGACCCGCTGGGAACCCCGCCCAAGCACGGCTTCGAGAAGATTGTCGCGTCCTACGACCTCTTCCAGCCCACCGTGCGGTTCGAGGTGCCGCGCGACACGCTCTTTTTCAAGGAAGAATACGTTGCTTGGGTGAGGCAGAATCTCTTCCAGCGCAGGGGGGCGCCGGTTGTGGGCGAGACCATCGAGTGCTCTGAGTTCGGAGCCGACGGCGCATTGAACATTCGCACCCACTGCGTGATCCCGTCTCATGACGACGAGGCGTTGGGCGATCTCTACAAGGTCTATCTCCCGGACGAACCGAAAGGGTCAAAATAGTATGCCCGTCACGATCCGAGCCCTCTCCCACATCGTGATGCCCGTCGCCGATCTCGATGCGGCACTCGCCTTCTACCGCGACCTACTCGGCCTCGAGGTGGTGGTGCGGCTGGGTCCCGACGACTCGGGCCCGGATGGCAGCATCGCGGCGGGTCTCAACATCGCCGGCATGCTGGTGCCCGGCGGGACCATGCTCGAGCTCGTCGAGGGCATGCAGGCGCCTCGCCCCGGCTCGACGGTGGTCGCGCTCAACGTGGTGGACTTGAAGGCAGCGCAGCGAGAGGTGGAGGCCGCTGGGGTGACCCCGGCCATGCCTCCCACGGAGGTCACGCCGGGGATCACCATGATGTTCCTCACGGATCCCGATGGGCGAACCGTCGAACTCGTGGAGTTCGCGAGCGGCGCCAGCAGCAACTATGCAAATCTCGACGCGGGGTCGGTCAGCTAGAGACCGGCCCCGCTTCGCGAGACCCCGATCGGAGATGCTCATGGACGATCTGCAGCAAACCACCGAACGCCTCTCGATTCAGCGCGTGATCGCCCTCTACGCCCAGCTCCTCGACAGCGGCCGCCTGGACGACTGGGGCCAGCTCTTCACCCAAGAAGCCCGCTTCCGCGTATACGGTCAGACCTACGAGTCCCGCGCGACCCTCGTGTCCGAAATTGGCAGCCTGGTGCTCCCCCCCCGACCGTCCGGCCAAACACGTCAGCCTTGTGCCGGTCATCGATTTCAGCGACGACGGTGGCGCACTCGCCTGGACTGATTTTTCGGGGGTCGGAGCCGACGAGTCGGGTACGAATGGACCTGATCCTTCGCGGGTCGGGGCTTCCGGGTCACGGGGGAGCCACGAGCGGAGCGCTGGATCTCGACTCGTGATAGGACGGAGCGAGTGGGCGGCGGCAATCGATGAGCCGTCGGGACAGGCCCGGCCTCACCGCCCCCCGCCGCTCTCCTGATGGGCCTCGGCCTCGAGGGGCGGGCGGGAGTCAGGCGGTGGTAGCGAGGTCTTCGCTGCCGGCATGGAGTGTCTGCGTCTCCAGCGAGATCCTTCTGGAAAACTATACGGATCGGAATTTCGCCCCGCATTTTTCCGCATCCCCCCGTTGGCATCCTCGCGAGTCCCCCCTGGCGCGTCAGACCTTTGCTGGGCCGAACTCCTCCGCCCGGGAGTCAGCCATGGCTCGGCCCTTTCGAGATTCATGACTCCAGGCGTCCTCGAGCGTCGAGAGGTGTATCCTCGCTGGCCCGTCTGGAGCCCCTGCTGCATGAGTCAACACTCGAACGTGCTCGAAGCGTTGAAGAATTCGCGTCTCGCCATGATCCTGGGAGAGGGAGATGCCGAGGCCATATGTGACCTCCTCACCCTGACCGAATTCGAGCAAGGACGGATTTTCATCGCCCGAGGAGCGCCGGCGACGTCTGCCGGCGTCATCGTTGCCGGCAGCGCAGAGGTGATTCTTGAGGGTCGCAGGGTCGCCGTTCTTGAGGCGGGCCAAATCTTTGGCGAGTCGATGTTCTCGAGCGAAGGAGCACGCACAGCCGATCTCCGCGCGATCAGCTCGGGAAGCTTCGCTGCGCTCACGTCGGACGCCTTTGGGGCCTTGCTCCATGCTCACCCTCAGCTCGCGCTGCGTTGCCAGGGCTTTTTCGAGGCGGAGTACGCACGAACGCGAGAACGAGACGCGGGAACCCGCGAACGAGACACGACGCGCTACGTCGCGCTGATCGCGCACAACGAAATGAAGTCGACCCTGCTGGACTTCGTCAAGAGCAATCGCAGCCGACTCGGCGACTTCCCGCTGGTTGCGACCGGAACGACCGGCACGCTGATCTACCAGGAAACAGGCATTGTTCTGAACCGCAAGGTGCGGCCAGGTCCACTCGGCGGGGATCAGGCCATCGGCGCGATGATCTCCACTGGAAACGTGCTCGCAGTGATCTTCTTCCGCGACCCGCTCTCCGCTCACCCGCATCACGCCGACATCGAAGCGCTCGGGAGGCTCTGCGACGTCTATCGCGTGCCTTTCGCCACCAACCCCAGTACCGCGGATGCCGTGCTCGACTACATCGAAAATGGGGGAGCACGGAGTCCGCTCGCGAACTCCGTTCTCGACGGCTACCACGCGAACCAGGCGCAGATCACACGCAGTCAGGATTGACCCCGCGTTCGAGCGAACCGATGGCCAAGCGGATGGCCCGGACCTCCTCGACTCCTACGGCGAAGGCGGGTGAGACCGTGTGCGGTGAGACCCGTAGGTAAGGCGGGTGAGACCGTCTGCGGTGAGACCCGTAGGTAAGGCGGGTGAGACCGTCTGCGGTGAGACCCGTAGGTGGGGATCGTTTCGGAGACGGCATCAGCCCTCGGCCAGATCGAGCCAGACGCTCTTCGTCTGTTGGTAGCCCCGGAGGCTCTCGAGACCGCTATCCCGACCGTAGCCGCTCTCCTTGAAACCGCCGAAAGGGACGGACCAATGGATCCGGCGGTAGTTATTCAGCCAGATCATGCCTGCGTCGATGGCCGATACCATGCGATGTCCTCGCGCCAGGTTTTGCGTCCATACGCCCGCGGCGAGCCCGTAGGGGGTGTCGTTCGCAATCGAGATCGCCTCGTCTTCGTCGTCGAAGGGGATGGCGACGCTGACGGGACCGAAGATCTCCTCGCGCGCGATCCGCATGTCGTTGCCCGCGTCACGGAACATGGTGGGGGAGACGAAATAGCCGGCGCGAAACGGGGAGTCCATTTCGAAGACCGCTTCTCCGGTTTGGCCGCCAAACGCTAGGCCCGCTCCCTCTTGTCGCCCGACTTCGAGGTAGCGCTTCACCTTCTCGAACTGGCCCGCGAAGGCGAGCGGCCCCATGTCGGTTTCAGGGTCCAGCGGATCGCCGAGCCGGATCTCTCCAGCGACGGCGCCCACACGATCCAGGAACGATTCGTAGACGCTGCGCTCAACCAGCGTGCGTGAACCGCAGATACATGTCTGCCCCGCGTTTCCCGTATAGACCGCTGCGAGCGTGCCCCGGGCGGCCGCGTCCAGGTCGGCGTCGGCGAAGACGATATTCGGTGATTTCCCACCGAGCTCGAAGGAGAGTCGCTTCAGGGTGTCGGCGGAATGGCGCGTGATCGTCTTGGCGGTCGTCGTTTCTCCTGTAAACGTGACTTTGGAGACGTCGGGGTGACGGACGACTGCATCACCCGCGGTCGGTCCGAGACCGGAAACGATGTTGACGACCCCAGGTGGAAAGCCCGCTTCCGCGAACAGGGGCGCGAAGGATAGGAGCGAACAAGCAGCTTGCTCCGCGGGCTTCACGACGACGGTGTTGCCCGCCGCGAGGATCGCGCCGACCTTCGCGGCCATCAGCGAGAGGGGGGCGTTCCACGGGAGAATGGCGCCAACCACGCCGAGCGGGCAGGGAAGGGTGTAGTTGAAGCTGTCGGGCCCGACGGCGATCGTGTCGCCTTGGATTTTGTCGGCGGCGCCTGCCCAATAGTGGAACATCGCGGCGACGGACCGGACTTCAGGGATCGTCTCTCGGATGACCTTGCCGTTGTCGCGCGACTCGAGCCGGGCCAAAGGCTCTATCTGTTTCTCCACCAGATCCGCGAGTCGACGCAGGAGGCGCGCGCGCCCAGCGGCATCGAGTCTGCGCCAGGGAGCGTTGCGGCGAAATGCGATTCGTGCGGCTTCGACGGCGCGATCGATGTCCGCCGCGTCGCCGGCGGGCACCTCGGCCCAGACTTGCCCGCGGGCCGGGTCGGCGCTTTCGATCCAATCTCCGGAGGCGGCCTCGCAAGCCTGGCCATCGATCAGGTTGAGGAAACGACTCGGGCGTTTCGTGTCTCGCGACGTGCTGTCCATGGATTGATCCTCTCCGCGATCCCGCGCTGAGACCACCGGCGGATCGAGTCGGTCAAGGTAGCCATGGTACGGCACGGAAAACGACTCTTGGCCTTGCTGCACGACGGACCGGGCTGGGCTCGAGACTGCGAATGCCAACGGAGATCGTCTAGGTTTCCCGAAACCCCCTGCTGCGAGAAAGCGTCAACATGGGCCTCGAAGCGAGACTCGACCCCGATCTTCCGGAGGATCCGGAGGAACTCTTCGCCCGCATCCTCGATTGGAGACGCCGAGGTACGGACCTCGCCGGGCTCTATCGGCAGTTGCGGATCGCGGCGCCGATCTGGCAAGCACCGGTCGAGCGGCTCGGGAACCCCTGGATCATCACACGTCGGAGCGACGCCGAAGCGATCGTACGGAACTCGGCCCTCGTCAAGGACGAGCGGGTGCTGGGCCTCGCTGGCCTGGGAGCGGGCGGACCGTTTATCGAAGTCTTGAGGCAAATGTTCGCTTTCTATCCGCCGCCCCGACACACTCGAATGCGTGCTCTGGTCAATCGAGGTTTTACGTCCCGTTCGGTGGAGAAATTGCGCCCCGGCGTGCAGGCTCTCGTGAGCGGATTGGTCGATGAGATCGAGCCTCGGGGTCGTATGGATCTGGTGCCGGACTTCGCGTTTCGGGTGCCCGTAACGGTCATCTGTCAGATGTTGGGTGCGCCCGTCGAAGACGTGCCGCGAATTGCGGACTGGGCTGCGATGTTCGCGCGTCGCTCGGACGAGGGCGAAGAGTTGACCCCGGATTTGGAGCGCCTGGGCGACGAGGCGGCTGCTGGGTTCGTGGGGTACGTGCTCGAACTCATCGAAGCAAGGCGACGAGTCCCCGCGGACGACCTGCTGTCTCGCTTGCTTGAGGTGCAGGAGGACGTAGAGGGTCTGACCGACATGGAGATCGCGGCGACGACGATGCTGCTCTTCCAGGCAGGTCACGAGACGACCGCCAATCTCATCTCGAAGGGAGTGCTCGCATTGCTCCAGCACCCCGAGCAGTACGCCGATCTCCACGCACATCCGGAGATCGTAGAGAGCGCGACCGAAGAACTGCTGCGTTTCGACACTTCGGTTCAGCTGACCACGAAGTTCGCCGCCGCGGACATCCCCTTTCACGATCGGGTGATCCGCGAGGGCGACGCGGTGAGCTTCATCTGGGGCGCGATCAACCGGGACCCAGAGGCATACCCCGATCCAGACCGACTGGACCTTCGCCGCGAGGGGCTCGCCCACTACAGCTTTGGGATGGGTGCGCACTATTGCCTGGGCGCGTCTCTGGCTCGGCTTGAGATCCAGCATGCGATCGGAACGCTCGCCCGAAGAATCCCAGGCCTTCGGCTGGCCACACCGGCGCCCGAGTACAAGACGCAGTTGCATCTCCACGGCCTTGTGTCGCTCGCCGTCGAGTGGTCCTAGGCACCACAACCCGAGCGGGCAAGACGCGCGCGAGAAGGTCATGAGTCAGCCGGTCCGGCAACGCTCCAGACAGCGAGCCTGAGTGCCCATGGAGGAACTGCGGCAAACGGCCGACGGTTTGGAAGTGGGGGCCTGACGCTCCTGTGCGGGATGAGCGAACTTCACGACTCGGGGTGTCGAGGCCTCACGAATCATCGCGAGCTCATGCCCGCTCGGAGGGAATTCCATGCCGGTCTATTTTGTCGGTCAAATCCAGATCAACGATGACGAGGTTTACGCGAAGTATATGGAGGCGGCGGGCCCCAGCTTCGCGAAGGGAAAGATCAAGCTGCTCGCGGTCGATGACAACCCGCTCCCCATCGAAGGGGATTGGCATGGGGGCAAAACCGTCTTGCTCGAGTTCGAAGACGAGGCGGGTTTTCGTGCCTGGTACGACTCGGATGAATATCAGGCTGCCAAATTGATTCGGCTGCCCGCGGTCGACCTGAATGCGGCATTGATCCACGGGATTTGAGCCGTGGCCGCTGGCTCCGATGAGGGCCTACTCTTGAACTCGGACGCGAAATCGATTGGGAGCGGCGTATGGAGCGGATTCTAGAGCGCTACCGCGCGATCGACACGGACACCCATATCACCGAGCCCGCCGACGTCTGGACCTCCCGCGTCGCCTCGAAATGGGGAGAGAAGATTCCGCACATCGAACAGAAGGAGGGGCGTGATTGGTGGGTGGTCGATGGGACGCCCATCGGAGGCCCGGGCTTCTACACGATGGCGGGCTTTGACGATTACACTCCCAATCACCCGCTGGGCTACGCCGATATCCCGAAGGCCAGCTATGACGCGCATGCGCGGCTCGCACACATGGACGCCGAGGGCATCTACGCGCAGGTGCTCTATCCAAACGTCGGTGGCTTCGGCTCCGGTCGATTCACGTCGATGGGCGAACCCGCACTCGTCTTGGAACTGGTGCGCGCATACAACGACTTTCTGGTCGACTGGTGCAGCGCGGATCCCTCGCGGCTCGTACCTGTCATGGCGACGCCCTTCTGGGATGTCGAGGCGAGCTGTGCCGAGATTCGGCGTTGTCGGGACAAGGGGGTCAAGGCCGTGCTGCACTGCTCGGAGCCGGAGTATTGGAAGCAGCCGAAGCTCGGTCATCGACATTGGGACCCGCTCTGGGCCACGGCCCAGGAATGCGGCATGTCGATCAGCTTTCACGTCGGCTCCGGAGGGTTGGAGGAGCTGATGAGCGACCCCTCCGAAATGGGGCATAAGGCGAATTTTGGACGGGTCTCGGCGCTCTCCTTCATCGCAAACTCGAATAGTCTGGCCGAGATCCTCTTCGGCGGCGTGTGCCATCGCTTTCCCGAGCTCAAATTCGTTTCCGTCGAGAGCGGCGCGGGCTGGATCCAGAGTTGTCTGGAGCTCTTCGACTGGCAGTGGAGTAATTCGGGGGTCCATATCGAACACCCGGAATACGCGCTGAAGCCGTCGGAGTATTTCAGGCGCCAGGTCTATGGCTGTTTCTGGTTCGAGAGCGAGGGGATCCAGAAGGCCCTCGAGCTGTGGCCCGACAATCTGCTCTGGGAGACCGATTACCCCCATCCGACTTGCCAGCATCCTGGGCCGGCCACGATCGCAGAGCATCCGAACGTCTACGTCGAACGCGCCCTCGCCGGGGTGCCCGAGGAGGCCGTGCGGAAGGTGCTTCACGACAACGCCGCGGCGCTCTACGGAATCGATTAGTCGTGCTCCACGGCCCGGCCTCTCTGTGCGCAGCGAGCTTGTCGGACGCGATCATTGGGAAATGCTCGATCCGAGCAGAGCCTGGGGGTTCTGCTTGGCTGGTGCTGATCAAACGGGCCGAGTTCTTGATCGGCAGCAGCGGGAAGGGGATGGAACCATGACCGCTGATTCAATCCTAGGAGGGACTCCTTTCAAATGACCGCGATCGACCTCGGTACACCCTATTTGCAAGCGACTCTGGAAAACCGCGTCCTCAGTGTACGGATCGACCGGACAGATCGACGGAACGCGATGACCCTGGATATGTACCGTGGGGTTCGAGACGCTGCGATCCTCGCGGACGGTGATGCGGAGATCGACGCCGTGTGCCTGAGAGGGACCGGGGACTGGTTTTGCGTCGGGGGAGACATGTCTGGCAACCAGGAAGATTCGGCCGCCCTGAAGGAGCGCGACCCCACCGTGAACTTTCCGTTCAGGCATCTGGAGAGCTGCCGGAAGATCGTGGTCTCTGCGGTCAACGGCGCCTGTCACGCAGGGGGACTCAATATCCTGATGCATAGTGACGTCTCCTTGGCGGTCGAGACGGCCGTTTTTCGCGGGCCGGAACTCCTTCGCGGCATCCCGGACCCCTACATGAGCGCGAGGCTCGCCGACCATGTCGGGCTCGGGAAGGCCAAGTACATGATGTTCACCGCGGCGCTCATCGAGGCGCGGGAGGCCGAGGCGATGGGCCTCGTGGGGCGCGTCGTCGCGCGAGAGGCCTTCGAGGAGGAGGTCGAGCGGATCCTCGAACAGATCCGGCTGACGGCGCCGCAAGCCCGCGCGATGATCAAGGCCGATTTCAATGATCGGCTCTGCAGACACGACCACGGGATGTTCAAGCGTGCGATGATGAGCGAGGAAATGACCGAGGGGATGCTTGCCTTCATGGAGAAGCGTCGCCCGGAATGGCCAAGAGGCTGAGCCCGCCGTGTCCGAAATCGCGATCGACGACGAGATGTTCGATATCGAGGCCGTCTCCGGGGGCGCCTGGGTTCCCGGTCCCTACGGACCGGGCGATCAGCTCGGGACCTATAACGAGGTGACGCCCGAGAAGCGGGCCGGCGCGCTGGCGATGATCGGGGATGCGCGGCGGCTTCAGACGATCAACCTCTCGGACGTGGTCTTCAATGGCTATCCCGGCTTCGATGGACGGCCGTACCAACAGCAGCTGGTGATTGCCGGATACGCGCCGCCGCCGGGCTTCGAAGGCGTGTTGAAGAGGGCGGAGCCCTTTGGCCCGAACCGGGTGAGCTATCACGAGGAACGGGTCCAGACGACCTACAACATTGCGAGCAAGGTCAATGGCCTGCTGCATTGCGGGGTCGAAGACCTCTTCTACAACGGATTTCGCGGCCGCGACATCGCGCGCAACTGGGGCACGTCCGAACTCGATGTCGTCAGCTGGGGGGCACCGCTCCTGACGCGTGGCTTCCTGATCGACGTGGCCGGCTATAAGGCGGAAGTGGGGGCCGACGTCTTTGAACACGATGGCCGGTCGGTACTGGAGCCGAACTATCGGGTGACGCTCGAAGACCTCGAAGGGGCCTGTGATCGACAGGCTCTGCCCGCGTTCGAGCCCGGCGACGCGATCCTGATTCGCACGGGCTGGAATCGCCTCGCTCGCAACGATCCAGAGCGATTTCTCGCCGCCTCACCGGGGCCATGGCTCCGGGAGACGCGCTGGCTGGCATCGAAACGGCCGGCTCTCCTGGCCATCGATACCTGGGTTTGGGGAACGCTCGCGCCGGAGGCGACCCGTGGCTTCTACAACGCGTGCCATCAGGAGTTGAACATGCGCTTCGGCATTCGCTTCGGCGAGGGTTTCCAGTTCGAGGAACTCTCGGAGGCGGGCGTGGATCGCTTCCTGCTGGCCCATACGCCGTTGCGCGGGGAGGGCGCGACCTCGTCTTCGTCGCCGGTTCTCGCGATCGCAGGCTTCGCCGACTGAGGTTTGCCCTCGTGGTGTCGCCCATGATTTGTGGAGGGTTCGCGGATCGGCCGGGTAGAGCGCCGAGTCGCGTTTCGATGTGGGGATCAAAACGACCGGGATTCTCCGATGTCGAGGACCCAGGCTTCGAGTGACGATGAGTCCGGTCGCCGAGCGGCCTCAAGGAAGCGACGGGGCGGCTCATCGAGGGGCTCGTCCGCGAGGTCGAAGGTGCCGAAATGAACGGCGAGCGCGCTTCGAGCACGCAGATCGACGGCGGCCTGGATCGCCTCCTCCGGATTCATGTGGGTGAGGTGCATGATCTCGGTGGGCTCGTAGGCGCCGATCGGGAGGGCTGCGAGGTCGAAGGGGCCCAGGGCCTCTCCGATCTCCGTGAAACCGCTGAAATAGCCCGTATCA
>Ga0315316_10004112_pt1 | contig 10605 bp, 9 predicted proteins | sample M160m3416metaG_FD_203702 | JGI IMG/M metagenome (GOLD analysis project Ga0315316, IMG submission 203702) | Ammonia-oxidizing marine archaeal communities from Monterey Bay, California, United States - M1 60m 3416 | ecosystem: Environmental > Aquatic > Marine > Intertidal zone | place: USA... | reverse complement strand
CGTGTCGGGTTCCCGCTGGCAGCAGGTCGAGACGTTGATCGCGTTCGTTAGGGTCCGAACGCGATCCAAGAAGCGAGCAAAACCGTCAGGAGGGCTGGAAAGTGAAGTTCGATGTGTTTTCGGAGGCGCAAAGAGTCGGACCACGTGACGAGGCCGGACTCTTTCGCGACCTGCTCGAGCAAGCGCGACTCGCTGATACGCTCGGCTTCGCGACCTGGTGGACCGTCGAGCATCATGGCGCCGGGGAATACAGCTACAGCGCCGCGCCCGAGCTCCTGCTCACCTGGATTGCGACCCAGACCGACCGCCTCCGCGTCGGGCACTCCGGCGTCCTGGCCCCGTTTCGAATCAATCATCCCATCCGGGCCGCGGAGCGCGCCGCGATGCTCGACCACATCAGCGGCGGCCGCCTCGAGTTCGGCATGGCCCGTTCGCTCGGAGGCGAGTGGGACGCCTTCGAGGTCGACGCCGAGACGACTCGAGATCAGCTCGTCGAGGCCCTCACCATGATCCCCAAGATGTGGACCCAGGAAAGCTTCTCGTGGGACTCTCCCCTGCTCCAGATCCCGGAACGCAACATCATCCCCAAACCCGTCCAGCGCCCCCACCCACCGCTCTGGGCCACGACCGGGAGCCCCGCGGCCTTCCATCTCGCGGGTCGTCTTGGCGTCGGCGCCCTGGGAAACACGCTGCTGACGGGCCTCGACGGGATCCAAGAGCTCCTCGGCGAATACGCCCGGGGTCTCGAAAGCTGCGAGCGTCCGGCCGGCGCCTTCCGCAATGAGCGACGTTCGGTCTTCACCTTCGTCCACGTGGCCGAGACGGAAAAACAAGCCGTCGAGAGCGGCGCCTGTCAGGCAGCGCTCTGGTACATGGCCCGGATGCCCGAGGTCTTCCACTCTCCGCCCGACGTCGTCTGGGAGCTGATCCGGGGGGGCCTGCTCCCGAATAATCCGACCGATGTCATGTCGGTGCCCACGATCGATCCCGAAGCCATGGCGCGAAAGGACAACGAGCACCCGGTGGTCGACCTCGTGAAGCGGTACGCCGCGGGAGAAGAGATCTCGAACGAAGAGGCCTATGAGCTCCTCTCGCCGATCGCCTCCGTGATCATCGGAGATCCCGAGAGCTGTCGACGCAAGGTCGAGGGCTATGCGGATCTCGGCGTGGATCACCTCATGTGCTTCATGCAGATCGGGGATCTCGATCAGCAGACGATCCTCTCCGGCATGAGGAACGTTGGAAAATATCTGATCCCTCATTTTGATCGATCGCGGGGCTGAGTCGCCCCCCTAAATAGGAGCCGAGACCATGAAAGCTGCGCCCCTGCTCACCCTGGGCTTTCTGTCGGCGGCGGTCTGCGCCCTCGGCTGCACGACCTCGCCGGATTCCTTCCACGCCGTCCTCGGATGCGATCCGGAAGGAGCTGCACGCCCCATCTGCGGCTTCCAAAGCCCCGAGGACCTCGTCGCGTTGCCGGGAGGCCAGGCGATCCTGGTCAGCGAATACGGAGCCATGGAAGGCAACAAGCCCGGACAGCTCTCGACCCTCGACCTCCAGACCGAGAAACGCGAGGTCCTCTTCCGCGGCGGGGATGCGGACGGCGTGACCCCGCTCTGGGGAGATGGCGCCTGTCCAGGCCCTCCGCCTCCGGCCTTCAGCCCGCACGGCATCCATCTTTCCGAGCGACCCGACGGCGCGCTCCAGTTGCTGGTGGTCCAACACGGCGGCCGGGAATCGATCGAATATTTCGAGGTCACCGAGCAAGACGCAGGAGTCAGCGTCACCTGGCGAGGCTGCGTGGTGGCCCCGGAACGAACCTGGATCAACTCGGTCGCCGCGCTTCCGACAGGGGGCTTCCTCGCGACCAACATGATGGAACGCGTCGACGACGAGGAAGACCTCGCCGCGGCCTTCAACGACGGCGTCGCGACGGGGTACGTGGTCAGCTGGAGCCCAGACGAAGGCTTCGGCCGCCTTGCAGGCGGCGCCGGTGCGATGCCCAACGGGATCGAGGTCTCCGCCGACGGCCGACTCGTTTACGTCAACAGCTCCGGAGACGGTGAGGTCCGGCGAATCAACCGCAGAACGGGGACCGTCGAGGCCACCTCAAATCTCCCTGGTCTGGACAACGCCCGCTGGGCACCGGATGGAAGGCTCGTCGTGGCGTCTGTCCTCAGCCTGGACAGCGACGACTTCCAGCGCTGTTCGACGCTCACGGAGGGCGCCTGCCCCATCGAATTCCAGATCGTCGCCATCGATCCGATCACGATGGCCCAGGAGGTGCTCTACCGGAACGAGGGACCGCCGATGGGAGGCGGGACCGTCGGGCTCGTCGTGGGAGACGAGCTCTTCATCGGATCCTTCGCCGGCGACCGACTCCTCCGGGTGAAGCTCGACCCCCAGCCCTGAACCCCGCCCCACGGTGGATGGATGGGCTGCGCTCGAGCGATGGCACCGGCGCCTTGCCCTGTCGATTCGCTGGCCCGCGTTCAGCGACCAGCCTCAGCTCTTTCCGCGAGTCTCTGCTGGATGACCTCGACCCGGGCCCGGTCGAGACGATATCCCCCGATCAGGCGGGCGGCGACGAGGGCCGCGAGCAGGACCCCGAGGCCGTAGACCCAGCCGAGCTCGCCGACCACCGCCTCCGACACCGCCCCGGGCGACGCGGTGGTCTCGAGCCCGATCCAGTCCAGCGCGATCCCTCCGACCTGATGCCCCAGGCCCGACGAACATTTGACCAGGACGTTGACCGCCGCAAAGAAGATCCCTTCTTGACGCCGACCCGTCTCGAGCGCGCTTTCGTCGACGATATCGGCCGCCATCGAGCCCTGAGCGAGCTGGGCACCGGTCCCGCCCATCGCCGAGAGCAAGGAGAAGACCGCCACGATCGGCACGAGGGCGACCTTCGAAGCATTCTCCGGAAAGGCACCAACGGCCCGCAGCAGGGGTGGCAGGAGGACGCAGATCCCCAGTACCCAGAGTCCCGCCTGAAACACGCGGCGTTTCTCGATGCGACGCGAGAGCCAGGCCCAGAAGGGAAACCCCACGAGCAGGCCACCTAAGGTGACGACCATGACGAGGCCGGTCTCCGTGCTCGTGAGTTCCCAAAAGAACGTGTTCATGTGGAGCACCAGAGTCTGGCGCAGGCCGAGCGCGACCGCGGCGACCACACCCGCGATGGCGAACCAACGAAATGAGGTCTGGCTGAAGGCCATCCGCAGCTCACCGAAGGCGCGCGCCGGATGAAAGGCGTCGACCCGGCCGGTCACGGGGATCGCCCGGGCCGCCCGCAATGTGCTCGCCGCCGAAGCCAACTGCACGCTCGCAATGAACAAGGCCATCGCGAAGGCAAACGCAGCATAGGGAGACGGGTTCATATGTCCGACCGGATAGGCCTCGGTCGGACGAAAGAAACCGAAGAAGGCCACGCCCGCCGCGCCGATCCAGCCGATCGCGCCAAAACTCATCCGGTTCGCGACGATCCAGGTGCGACCCACGTAATCCGTCGAGAGTTCCGCCCCCAGGCTCATGTACGGAACGCTAAAGAGCGTTAGGCAAGTGCGCGCGAGGATCGAGAGCAGGGTCAGCCACGCGAAGAGGCCGGCCTGGGCCAATCCCGCTGGCGGCACGAACAAGAAGTAGAAACAGAACGCCAGGGGCAGCGGGCCCGCAAAGAGAAAAGGGTGCCGGCGGCCCAGGCGACTGCGGGTCGAATCGCTGAGCGAGCCCACGAGCGGATCACTCAGGGCGTCAAAGATGAGCGCGATGAAAACGGCGCTGCCGGCCAGGGTCCCGGAGAGCCCCAGCACCTGGACGTAATAGAAGAAGACCAGGGTCTCGAACGAGAAATGGACGATCGCGTCCCCCAGTTGCCCCAGCCCGTACCCGAGACGGGTCCCGAGAGTCAGGGAAGCCCCCGCGCTACGAACTGCCATTGGGGCGCCCTTTCTCATGGACCCGAACCGAGTGCAGCATAATTTACAAATTTGATTAAGTTTGTAAACATCCCACTCATGCCCCAGGCCAAAACCAAGGATCTCGGCCTCTCCTTGCCCGCACCACCGGCCAATGAGCGATCGAATCGGATTCTCGACGCCGCGAGTCTGTGTTTCGCGCAGCGGGGCTTTCAGAGCACGACGATCGTCGATGTGGCCCAGGCAGCCGGCGTCTCCCGCCCGTTGATCTACAAATATTTCCGAGACAAGGACGGCCTGATCGATTCCGTCTTGCGCAACACCTTCGCCGAATGGGAGAGCTTGCACGCCTCCGGAGGCGTGCGCGTGTCGCGGCCGACTCGACCCGCGACGAAGCCCGACGCCGGTGGTGCTTCGGATGCCCTCGCGCGACGCTTCGAGCGTGCGCTGAGTTTCGTTCGCGCGAGGCCGATCTTTCGCGCGATCCTTCAGCAGGATCCCCAGATCGTGCTCCGCGGCCACCTCGAAGGACTCCGCCGCTGTCGCATCGTCTCCGCCGCATCGACCCGCGCGATCCTGAAATCCGGCCGCGCACGCGGTGAGTTCCGGGACGACCTCGATCTGGAGGAGACGACGGCGAGCATCGAGATGATTCTCTTCGCGTTGCTCGAACGCGCGCTCGGTCTGAGACCCGAACTCGAACTCGACCCCGCGCTCCTGCGCAGCACGCTTTCCCTCTTACAGGCGGGCCTCGCCGCCGATCGGAGCCTTCGATGAAGCGGCTCACCGGAAAAACAGCGCTGGTCTCAGGCGCGAGCCGCGGCATCGGAGCCGCCATTGCCCGGCGCCTGGCCGCCGAAGGCGCATCGGTCGCAGTCACCGCCCGTACGCTCCACGCCGCGGACTCGGCGATCGACGGATCTCTAGACGAGACGGTTTCCGCCATCCGGGCCGGGGGCGGAAACGCGCAGGCCTTCGCCGCGGACCTCGCGGACGCCGGCCAGGATCGGCACGCGCTCATCGCCACCGTGGCCGAGCAGCTCGGGCCAGTCGATATCCTCGTCAATAACGCCGCGGCGAACTTCTATCAGCCGCTCGAGGCGGTCAGCCCCAAGCGCTTCGCCATCGCCGTCGAGGTCAACCTGCACGCTCCGCTCGCCCTTACCCAGGCGGTCGTGCCCGGGATGCGGGCGCGCGGCGCGGGCTGGATCCTGAACATCTCCTCCGTCACGGCGGCGCTGCCCCGCCACCCGCCCTCCGCGGGCACTTCGGGACCGCTCCTCTACGTCGCAACGAAGGCGGCGCTGGAGCGCGCGACGGCTGCGCTCGCCGAGGAGCTGCATCCGATGGGGATCGCCGTCAACGCGCTCTCGCCCCAGGCAGGCGTCCGGACGGCAGCCGCTGAGCAGTACTACCAACTGCCCGACGAGGCGGTCGAACCGGTCGAAACGATGGCCGCTGCAGCCTTGGTCCTCTGCAGCGGTGATCCCGCAAGCGCCACGGGCCGGATCACCCGAAGCCTCGAATTCCTGGTCGAGACGGGTGCGCCCGTCCACACGCTCGAGGGCGACGCCTTACTCGACGGCTGGCAGCCCGAGGACATTCCCGCTTCCCGTCTGGCGAGCCCCGAGGCATCGACCGATGAGTCCTCGCTGCGTGCGGCCGCCGATTGACCCCCCAAAAAAAAATACCCGTGCGAGCCTGAGGAGATCAAACCCATGACGAAGCCCCTACCCTACTCGTGCTTCCGGGTGACACCGGCAACCGCCGCGCTCGGCGCCGAGATCGACGGGGTCGACCTGAACGAGCCGCTTTCCGAAGCCACCCGCGCTGAGCTCCGTCGCGCGCTCGATCAATACCTCGTCCTCTTCTTTCGAGATCAGCAAATCGACGATGAGGCCCAGCTCGCACTCGCCGCCTGCTTTGGAGAAGCCGAGGTCCACCCCATCCGTGGGGCCCTCGGCGATCCCAGCCGACTCCACGACATCGTCGATACGCCGGACAGCGTTCCCGACCGAGCGGGTTGGCATACGGACGTCACCTATATGGCCCGTCCGCCCTCGGCGGCGATCCTGCGCTGTGAGCAAACCCCGGAGGCCGGCGGCGACACCCTCTGGGCCAACATGCACCTGGCCTACGAGAAGCTCTCCGAGGGCATGCAGCACTACCTGGACGGACTCCAAGGATTCCACTCGACCGACGGCGGCTTCGTCGACTACATCCAGCGGCATCTCCCGGCGGACGCCGTCGAGAAGGTGATGAACGCGGTGGGCTCGGGTGCCACGCACCCGATCGTCCGGACGCACCCGAGGACCGGACGCAAATCGCTCTTCGTCGACCAATCCTATCTGTCGCGGATCGAGGGCCTCCCGAAGGAAGAGAGCCGCTTCCTGCTCTCCTTCCTGGCGAGTCGAGTCAACGACGTGAGCATCCAATGCCGCTTCCGCTGGACCCAGGGCGCCGTCGGCATCTGGGACGAGCGAAGCACCCAACATTCAGGATCCGCCGACCACCGAGGCCAGGCCCGCACACTGCGGCGCTGCACGATCGAGGGCGAGGCTCCGGCCTGAACGGACCCTGCTGATCACGGGCACACGCGCGCTTCACCCGAATGAGCGCTCGGGCTCCCGGAGCTCCGGCTGCGCCGATTCTATCGGGGGGATTGGCGGCCGGGCAAAGAGAATCGTCAGCCCGCCGAGCAGCATGACGACCGTGCTTCCCCACCAGACGAGGTCATAGCTTCCGGTCACGTCTTTGACGTAACCCGCGGCCGGTGCCCCCGCAGCCCCGAGAAAAAGCGAGATGGGCATGGTAAAACCGCGGATCGCACCGATATGCACCCGCCCGAAGAACTCGGCCCAGATGATGTTCTGGAGGTACATCACGGCACCGATCCCGGATCCAAAGAGCCCGACCGCGACGAACATCTCCCAGGGTTCATCGGCATGGATCGTGAGCCCACACGAAGCGGCGAGCGAAAGGAAACCGATGGCGCCCAACACCTGGGAGCGCACCCGGCCGCTCATCCAACCCATCGCGAGGGTCACCAGGCTTGCAAGCGACGCGTCGAAGGCGATACCGAGAGCCACCGTGGAAGGCGCGATACCGCGATCCGTGAAGTTCGCGATACGGTGAAGACCGATGGTCCCGACGGCGAGCGCGAGCGCGCTGAAGACGACTGTGAGTGTCCAAAAGGCCCTCGTCCGCCGCGCTTCGCCGAGCTTCCAGCTGCGCTCGACGGGCGGACTGAGGCCTCCGACCTCGCGAGGTCCGCCATCCACTTCGAGACCGAGGTCCTCGGGCTGGCGCCGCAGGAAGAGCACGGAGAGGGGCACGACGATCACGATCCCGAGCAGCCCGAGGGCTTGCCAGGCATCCCGCCATCCGAGGGTCGCGATCCAATGCTCCGACAAGGGTAGAAAGATGAGTCCTCCCGGCAGGATGCCGATCGCCACGAGCGCGACCGCCCGCCCGCGGTCGCGGACGAACCATTTCATGACGGGCACCGAGGTCATCAGCGTCCCCGGCCACGCATAGCCCGCGAGCCCGATCACCACGAAGAGCAGCATCATCTCGACACTGTTCTCCACCCGAGACAAGCCCATCAGCGCCGCGCCCGTCACGAGGACGGACCCGGCGAGCAGCCAGCGCGCGCCGTAGCGGTCGAGAAGGATCCCCACGAAGGGGCTCGTGGCCGCCGCAGCGAGCTGTCGCAGACTCTGCGCCCAACCAAAGCTCGCGCGGCTGATCCCCAGCTCCTGGCCCATCGGAGTGATGAAGAGTCCGAAATTTACGGTGCCCAGCGCCATCACGGTCGAGCCCGCGACGCTCATGACCGCAACGATGACCCAGCCGTAGTAGAAACGGCCCCGAAAGCGATCCATGCTCATCCAGATATCTCGACTTTCGGTCGCTGCGGGGTGCGACAGTCTACCCGCCCATTCGCTTCTAGCTCGGTGACCTCGCCTCTCTGCACCGGGGGCACCAAGGGATCACATCGGCCGGGTCGAAGAACTCTTCCGCGGATCGCAGTTGGCCCTCGGAGCCTGCTCGTGTGCCAGCGCTGCCTCGTCACGCTACGCCCTGCCGACTCAGTCGCTTCGTGGCCTACGCGGACGCACGGCGGGGACGCTAGAAAAAGTCCGACGCGAATTGGTCCAGCTGGGCCCGCTTGGCATCGAGGCTTGCGAAGTCGCCCTCGAGCAGGCTCCAGGACGGGAGGATGACGCCAGTCACACCCATATCCTCGAGCTGTCGGTAGAGGTCGCGGCTCGGCTCCACGCGCGGCGAGAGCAGAATCTCGAAAGGCGCGTCGGGGGCCGTCGCCGCGCTCCGCTTCTCTTGCTCCAGCGCGGTTCTCAGCTGGGACACGACGCCCGGGATCTCCTCAAGCGCGAAGTCGAGTCCCATCCACCCGTCACAGCGAGCCGCTCGGCGAATCGCAGCCGGTGTATGGCCCCCCACATAAAGCGGGATCGGGTGTTGCGGGCGCGGCTCGGCATGGACTGCGGGGAAGTCGAAATGCGAGCCGTGCAGTTCTGCCGTTCCGGTTTGCCACAGCTGACGCATGACCTCGATCATCTCGTCGGTACGCGCCCCCCGCGCGCGGAAGGCGTGGCCCAGAACCTCCATCTCCTCGGCGAGCCAGCCGACACCGAGTCCCAGCGCGACCCGGCCCTGGGACAGGATCGAGGTCGTCGCGAGGCTCTTCGCCACACTAAAGGGGTCCCGCATCGGCAGGATATAGACGTAGGTACTGAAGCGAAGGGTGCGGGTCACGCTCGCCATCGCGGTGATCGCCGGCCACGGGTCGAGAAACGCCGCCTTCGGGTCGAGCTCGTATTCCGAGTAGGGGTAGGACGAATCCGATCGATCGGGCAAGGCAACGTGATCGGGGAGGACCACGCCCGTGTAGCCCAGCTCTTCGACCAGGGGCGCAAGGGGGACGAGCTGTTCAGACTCGCAGAAAATGAGAGATTGCCAGAACTGCAAGCGGCTTCCTTTCGACCCGGGAAGACGGCTCGGAGCGCGTCCAAGCGACCCCGCCCGAATCGGCGAGGGATCGGATCTTCGCGCCGATGCTACAGCATGCGTGGCCTTTGCCCTGCCATCGGCTGGAGTTCTCTCGGGCGAAACCCTAGTCTCGCGCCTCCCCCCGACCGAGGAAGACACGATGAATCGACTCGAAGGCAAGGTCGCGCTGGTCACTGGTGGAGCGCGCGGGCTCGGCGCCGCCACCGTTCGTCTCATGGCGGAGGAAGGCGCGAAGGTCGTCTTCGGAGACGTGCTGCGGGACGAAGGCGAAGCGCTTGCTGCGGAGCTCGGCGACGCTGTCGCTTTCCTACCGATGGACGTCACGGAGCGCTCCAACTGGGACGCCGCCATCGCTCGGACCGAGGCCTTCGGCCCGTTGAACGTATTGGTGAACAACGCGGCGGTCGTACATATGGCGGCACTCACAGACACCACCGACGAGGACTATCTACGCGTCTTCAAGATCAACCAATTCGGCACCTTCCTCGGCATCCGCTCCGTCGTCGAGCCGATGAAAGCCGCGGGTTCGGGCTCGATCATCAACGTCTCCTCGATCGACGGGCTTCACTCTGCCGCGGGGCTCTCCGCCTATTCCTCGACCAAATGGGCCGTGCGTGGGCTGACGAAGAATGCCGCGATCGAGCTGGGCCAATACGGCATCCGGGTCAACAGCGTCCATCCGGGTGGGATGTACACGGCCATGGGCGGATCCGATCGCATGACGGTCGAGGAGCTGAACCAGAACACCTACGCGCGCTTCCCGATCCCCCGCGTGGGTCAGCCCGAGGAGGTGGCGCAGGTCATCCTCTTCCTCGCGACCGACGAGGCCAGCTATTCGACCGGCTCCGAGTTCGTCGCCGACGGCGGCTGGTTCACGGGCATGCGGAACCCGAACATGCCCAGCTCCTGAGTCCGCCACCCGCAGTCCCGCGGACGCCGCTCGATACAGGACACGTCGCGACAGCGCACCTACCTCTACGCCGTCGACCTCGCCTTCATCCTCGTCTTCACCTTCGTCTTCATCCTTGTCTTCACCTTCACCTCGGGCCCGACGCCCTCCGCCAGACCGATGCTCGCGCTCCGACGTCAGTTCGCGCTCAACGCGGCCGGTCCAAATCAAAGGCTTCGCGGTAGGCCGCAAAGCGATCCCGGATCTGATTCTTCGTGAGCCCGTAATCCTCTGCCCGGTAGGTATGCCCGCCATGCTCGCCCTTTGGATGGGCCGTTCTGTAGCGCTGGATTCGGCGCGCCGATTCGGCGTCGAAGTCCCCCCCAAGACGATCCTGAATGGCGCGGATCGATTCTACGGGGTCTCGCTGGAATTGCGCAAAATGAACATCGTGAAAGCGCGCCGGGTCGTGACGCCGACGCACCTCGAGCCCCTGATCGAGAATCTGCGCCCACATCTCCAACTGCCATCGCCCAACGGCGTGAGGGTCGACCGCGTCGCTATAGAGACAGCGCAGCCGGTAGACCAGGCTACAGAGCGACGGCAGAACGTCGACCGGGTCGCGGTGGGTTTGGATCACGCACGCGTCGGGGTAGGTTGCGAAGAGCAGGTCGAGGTTGCGCAGATGCGCTGGATATTTGAGCACCCAACGCCGGCCTGGGGTCGTCGACTGCACCAGCGCGAGAGCATCTCGATGCCAGGCGT
>Ga0315316_10004111_pt1 | contig 10605 bp, 9 predicted proteins | sample M160m3416metaG_FD_203702 | JGI IMG/M metagenome (GOLD analysis project Ga0315316, IMG submission 203702) | Ammonia-oxidizing marine archaeal communities from Monterey Bay, California, United States - M1 60m 3416 | ecosystem: Environmental > Aquatic > Marine > Intertidal zone | place: USA... | reverse complement strand
TTGGCTGCGAGTGAAGGGCTGCGCCCTTAACAACCTCAGAAACATCGAAGTCCGAATTCCTCTCCAGCGCCTGACCGTCATCACCGGCATCTCAGGGTGCGGGAAATCCTCCCTCATGCGCGGCACGATCGGGGAGCTCTTCAAGCGCGGAGCCGAAAAAACCTGGAAGACCGCCTCCGGAATCAAATCGATCCGGCACTGCTACGAGGTGGACCAATCCCCCATTGGCAAGACCTCCCGCTCCTGCCCCGCCACCTACGTCAAGATCTTCGATGACATCCGCAAGCTCTTCGCCCAACTGCCGGAGGCGCGCCTGCGAGGGTTCGAGGCCTCGCGTTTTTCCTTCAACAACTCGAGCGGACAATGCCCCGAGTGCAGGGGGAACGGCCGCATCAAGCTCGAGATGGACTTTCTCCCCTCCACCTGGACCCACTGCGATGGTTGCAACGGAAAACGCTACAATCCCGCCACTCTCGAGATTCGCTACAACGGTCGATCCATTGGAGACGTCCTGGCCATGACCATCGACGAGGCGGCGGAGTTTTTCTCCGCCCACGGCAAACTGCACCGCACGCTCTCCCTCCTGAAGGACACCGGTCTGGGCTACCTCCAGATCGGTCAGCCCAGTCCCACGCTCTCCGGTGGCGAAGCGCAGCGCATCAAACTCGTCACCGAACTCACCCGCGGACGCATCAGCAGGACTGCGGTAAAGACGAGGAAACCGCAGGCCAACCTCTACCTCATCGAAGAGCCCTCCATCGGTCTCCACCTGGAGGATGTCAAGAAGCTCATTGACGTGCTCCACCGCCTGGTGGACGAGGGGCACACCGTGGTGGTGGTGGAGCACCACACCGGCATCATGGCGGAAGCGGACAACATGATCGACATGGGTCCGGAGGCAGGCGATGCAGGTGGCCGCATTGTGGCCCAGGGCCCCCCCGAGAAGATCCTCACGTCAAAGGTTTCACGCACCGCTCCCTTCCTTCGGAGTGCGCTGAAGTCCTGACCCTTTCCGCCAGCAGGATCAACTCATCTCATCAGATGAGGTCACCGACTTATCTTCTCCCCTCATCGGATGGCTTCGCTTCCCTCCCTGAAAGATTTACTTGCGCCCAGCGCATCACAGCCCATCTTCCCGCGGACATGAAAAAGTTCCTCCTTCCGCTGACTGCTGTAGCCTTGGCCACTGGTCTCACTCTTGCCGAGGAAAAGGCCGATCCCGCAAAGGCTGACGTCAAGGTCACGATCACTGGCAATGACCTCATGAAGTACGACAAGACCGAGATCGAGGCCAAGGCCGGACAGACCGTCGCCATCACCCTCAAGAATATCGGAGCCCTTCCCAAGGAGGCCATGGGCCACAACGTGGTGATCCTCAAACCCGGAACCGACATCATCAAGTTCGCCATCGGCGGCATCGCCAACAAGGCAGGTGGCTATCTTCCCACCGACCCTTCCCTCGCTGCCCAAATCATCGCCAACACCAAGATCCTCGGCCCCAAGGAAGAAGAAACCATCGTCTTCAAGGCTGACGCAGCCGGGGACTATCCCTACCTGTGCACCTTTCCCGGACACTTCGGAGTCATGAAGGGAGTGATCAAGGTCAAGTAGGCCTCTCTTTCCTGAAAAACAAAGGCTACGCTTCCTCGTCGCCTTTTTGCTGCCATCTGGAACGGCCCTTTCAACCCCTGCACCACTTCCCGCAGTTAACGGGCACAGGCCTCCTCGCCCATATCGCATTTTCTCATTTCCCCGGAGGGCCGCCCGCAGGACCACCACTTCGAAGGGAGGTCTCGAAGCGCCGGGGCTCTCCCGTCAGTTCGGGCCGCTCCTCGAGGTAGGTCCAGGTGACATTCCCGTTCCTCACTCTCACGCTGCTACGGCTCATGGTCTGCGCATCCGGCCGCAGCATCCTCGGAGTGAAGGGAGATGGATTGTCCTCGGTATCGGAATGATACAACCCCAGCAGGTCGCTTCCCATGCGCTGGGCACAGCGCAACTCCTGGAAACGACGACGGCGGGCGATCCTGACCTCGGCGTAGTGAAAAGAGGACGAGCAGAGCGGCAGCTCCGGAATGCGATCGACCGTCAGTTTCCTGCCGTTCCAGGTCCAGGACCGTTCTCCCACCGGATCGAATCCTACTATCCTGAAGGGCCACACTCCTTCCAGCTCTTCGAGGCGGAGCCGCTCCTCCACCGCGGGCACGTTCTCCAGCGCGGCCATCTCCATGACGATCTGACCCCGGCTCCGGACCGGCACTATCCCTTCCGCTTCCTCATGCCAGCGATTGAGGAGACAGACCAGCAATCCCCGCTCATTGACCAGCATCCAGGTGCCCCCGCCATCGGGATCGATCGGAGCAAGAAAAGAAACGCCTTCCCGCTCGCGCAATCGCGGAGGCTCGGCCATCGCTCGCGTCTTCCTTTCGTCGCGGTTAAAGTAGACCTCGTAGGATCCCGCAGATTCCCGCCACCAAGTCAGGGTGCACATTCTTCCGGTTCCCCCTCCGCCTGCCACTTCTCGTTCCTGTCCTTCCCGACCGGGCAGCACTGAGCGCTCAGTCAGGTGGGAATCCCCGCGGCAGGCAGAATCCACAACTGCACGGCGAGGTAGAGACCTGCCACCCCGAGCCCCAGGGCAAACCCGCCCAGGGCGCTACCGGTCCTGGTGCTCTCTTCCTGTCTGGCCTTCATCTTATCAGGGGTTGGCTTCCTCCCCGGTGTCGGTTCTCCTGGAATTACCGCTGCCCTGCAGAGCATAAGCCGCTCTTTCCGCCATTTCAACCATCTCCATCCGCAAACCAAGTCGGCCCCATCCCGGAAGGCTGTCCGTTCCCACATGCAATTTCCCCGGATCGTCACCCCCCGCAGCGAATATCCCGTCCCTCCGCCTTCATCCCGTCGCCGAAGGAAACAGACCGTTCGGCCAGTTCAGACAATTTGCCTTCCCTCTCTCATTGCCATCCTCCAACGCGCTCCCTAGCCTCACTTTTCATGAAAATACTCCCGGCCACACTTCTGTTTCTCGCCATCCTTTCGGCGCCTGCCGTGCTGGCCCAGCATCAGCACTTTGAGAACTTTGAATGGCGTGAACGCCTCACCGATCACTTTGCCCTTCGCGCCAAGAGCACCAACCACGATCCGGCCCGCAGATATGCCGAGAAAGTCTGGGACGAGTGTGTCCACGTCATGCCCGGACTTGAGGAGGACTTCAGCAAGAACAAATTCCGCACTCCCGGCGGCGCCTCGGGCGCGGATACCGCGCCCTATCGCTTTACAGTCTATCTCATCGGCTCGGGTCTCGATTACACCACCGTCCTCGAGCAGCAGCAGAGACGCAGCGGCTGGGATGCCAACCAGGTCCAGTCCTGCAGGATCACCCGCAACTACGGGGATCCGCAGAATCGCTACCGGGTCCTCTGCAAGGCCGACCCCGAGAAATCAGCCGGGGGCGAAACTGATCTTACCCCTGTCTTCGTTCACGGCACCGCCGCCACCATTCTGGAAGGCCGGGGATTGACCGGAAACCTGCCCTTCTGGATGACCGCGGGCTGGGGCTACTACGTCGAACACCGTATCTTCCGCCTCTGCCGGGTCCACTACATCGACTTCAAGACCTACTACGCGAACGAGAAGGCTGACTTCAAGCGGGGTGCCACGCTCGAACCGAACGAGGACTGGCCGGGTCCGTTGAAGAAAATGTGCAAAAAGGACATCCGGGAAACCCTCGATACCGTCTGCAAGGCGAAAATCCTGACCCTCACCCCCAACCAGTCCGGCTACATCTTCGCCCTGACCTATTTCCTCGTCGGCAACGACGAAAACATCGCGAAGTACCGCAAGCTCGTCGAGCGTGCCCGCCAGGGAGAGACAATCACAAAAACCGTTCTTCTGGACACCTACGGTTACGAGGACGACGCCGCGCTGGAAGCGGACTGGTACGAGTTCATGGAGAGCCGGGATTTCAAGTAACCGTGCGCAGGTTCCCTTTTCCCGTCGTCCTGGCCCTCGTCTCGGCCCTGGCCCCCTCCCGCGGCGCCGGGGCTCCCCGAGCCGGACTCAGAGGAATGGACCTACCTCGAAAATGAGTCATTCCGACTGGGTGTCCACCGTGCTTCGGGAGCCATGACTTCAAGTTGTTCCTGCCTCGCCCCGATCAAGACCTTTGCACTCAAGCCGGCCCTCCAGGTCGACTACGATGCCTACCTCTGCCTCGGATCCGCCTCCGAGATCCGTTCCCGCTTCACGGCCTTGCAGTCAGGGCGGACCAACACCATCAGATAGCCGTCGTTCTGCGCGCACCGGCCCTCCCAGAGGACACCCCTGCCTAGTAGTATTCCTGCAGCGGAGTCACCTTGAACTCGCGCTGCTGAAGGGAGCGAATAGCCTTCACACTGGCCTCCGCCGCCGCAAGGTTCGTACAGTGGCTGACCTTGTTGGCCACCGCCGTGCTGCGGATGGCCACTTCATCAGCCCGTGATTCATGGCTGCTCGGCGTATTCACGACGAATTGGATTTCCCCGTTCTTCATCATGTCCAGGACGTTCGGACGCCTGCGCTCGGCCAGCTTGTAGAGCCGCTTGGCAGGCACGCCAGCCTCTTCCAGTTTTTGGAAGGTTCCCCCGGTCGCATAGAGAGTGAACCCGGCCTCCACGAACTGGGAGGCAATAAGAGAGACCGTTTCCTTGTCTCGATCGCTGACTGAAATGAAGACATTCCCCTCCATGGGCAGCGGATTGAACCCGCTTATCTGGCTCTTGGCATAGGCCATCCCGAGATCCTCATCGATTCCCATCACCTCGCCGGTGGACTTCATCTCTGGTCCCAGAACGATGTCGATGCCCGGAAAACGGGGCCAGGGAAAGACCGCCTCCTTGACGTTGTAGTGAGAGGGAATGATCCGTCTGGTGAGCCCGAGATCCGGGAGCTTCTCTCCCACCATGATCTTGGCCGCCAGTTTAGCCAGGGGCACCCCGATGGCCTTTGAGACGAAGGGAACCGTCCGGGAGGCCCGGGGATTGACCTCAATCACGTAAAGCTCGCCATCCTTGACCGCGAACTGGATGTTCATGAGTCCCCGTACTTCCAGTTCCCGCGCCAGGTTGATAGCGGCCTCTTCGATCTCTTTCTCGACTTTCTCCTCCAGACTGAAGGTGGGAATCACGCAGGCGGAATCCCCCGAGTGCACCCCGGCGGGCTCGATGTGCTGCATGATCGCGCCTACCACCGTATTCTCGCCATCGGAGATACAATCGACGTCCACCTCGATGGCCCCATCGAGGAAACGGTCCACCAGAACCGGGCGTTCCGGCGAGGCATCCACTGCTTCCCGCATGTAACGGCGCAGTTCGTCATCGTCGTATACGATCATCATGGCGCGTCCGCCCAGAACGAAGGACGGGCGCACGAGCACGGGATAACCGATCCTGCCCGCAATCCCGACCGCTTCATCTTCCGAGACCGCCGTTCCCGCCTCTGCCTGCTTCAGTCCGAGCCTGTCAAGCAGAGCGGAGAAGTGCTTGCGATCCTCCGCCAGTTCAATCGACTGCGGCGAGGTCCCGATGATGGGCACGCCATGCCGCTCCAGATCGGCGGCGAGGTTAAGCGGGGTTTGTCCGCCGAACTGCACGATCACGCCATCGGGTTTCTCCTGGTCGCAGATATTCAGGACATCCTCCAGGGTGAGCGGCTCGAAGAAGAGCTTGTCGCTGGTGTCATAATCGGTGGAGACCGTCTCCGGATTTGAGTTCACCATGACGGTCTCATAGCCCAGCTCCTTCAGGGCGAATGAGGCGTGCACGCAGCAGTAGTCGAACTCAATTCCCTGGCCGATCCGGTTGGGCCCTCCCCCGAGAATGATGATTTTCTTCTGGTCCGACTCCCGGGCTTCGTTTTCGTCACCGTAGGTGGAGTAGTAGTAGGGTGTATAGGCCTCAAATTCAGCCGCGCAGGTATCAACCAGCCGATAGGTCGGCAGGATTCCCACTCCCTTGCGTTTTTCCCGCACGGAATCTTCCGTTTCTCCTCGGGCGGTGGCGATCTGCCGATCCGAAAATCCGAGCTTCTTGGCACGCCGCAGGTCGAGATCGGCGAGATTGGCCCCCTCGTCGGCGATTTCCTTGAGATGGCCGAGGAACCAGCGGTCGATCTGCGTCGCCTCGAACACATCCTCCATGCTCCAGCCGTGCTCAAAGGCCACCTGGATCCAGTAAATACGTTCGCTGTTGGGCACGTGCAGTTTCCGCTCGATGTCCTCCCGCGACGGGTCCCCCGGATCCTTTCCGTCGTTACCGAACCCGAACCGGCCGGTCTCCAGTGAGCGCAGGGCCTTCTGCATGCTCTCCTTGAACGTCCGCCCGATGCTCATGGCCTCGCCCACGGACTTCATCTGGGTGGTGAGCACGGGATCCGCCTTGGGGAACTTCTCGAACGTGAAACGGGGAACCTTGGTGACAACGTAGTCGATGGTGGGCTCGAAGCTGGCCGGGGTTTCCCGCGTGATGTCATTGGGCAGTTCATCCAGGGTGTAGCCCACCGCCAGCTTGGCGGCAATCTTGGCAATCGGGAACCCGGTGGCCTTGGAGGCAAGGGCCGAGGAACGCGACACCCGGGGATTCATCTCGATGATCACCACGCGCCCATCCTCAGGATTCACCGCGAACTGGATGTTCGATCCCCCGGTCTCCACCCCGATCTCCCGGATCACGGCGAATGATTGATCCCGCATGATCTGGAATTCGCGATCGGTCAGCGTCTGGGCGGGGGCCACCGTGATGGAATCCCCGGTGTGCACACCCATGGGATCCAGGTTCTCGATGGAACAGATGACCACGCAGTTGTCGGCGCGGTCACGCATGACCTCTATCTCGAATTCCTTCCAGCCCAGCAGGCTTTCCTCGATCAGCACCTCCGTCACCGGGGAAAGATCGAGTCCCCGTGTCACGATCGTTTCAAATTCCTCCTTGTTGTAAGCGATGCCGCCACCACTGCCTCCAAGGGTGTAGGCGGGACGGATGATGAGCGGGAAGTCTCCAATTTCTTCCGCCACCTTCCGGGCATCCTCCATGGCGTGCACCACCCCGGACTGAGGGAGATCCAACCCTATCTTGAGCATGGCCTCCTTGAACAGCAGGCGATCCTCACCCTTCGCGATGGCATCGGCGTTGGCGCCGATCATGCGCACGTTGAGCTCCTTCAGCGTTCCACTGTGCCAGAGGTCCATGGCCGCATTGAGAGCCGTCTGTCCTCCCAGGGTCGGCAGCAGGGCATCCGGGTCTTCCTTCTCGATGATCTTGCGGATGACCTCCGGGGTGATCGGTTCGATGTAGGTCCGATCCGCAAATTCCGGATCGGTCATGATGGTGGCCGGATTGGAATTCACCAGTACCACCTCGTATCCCTCTTCCCGCAGGGCCTTGCAGGCCTGCGTGCCGGAATAATCAAATTCACACCCCTGACCGATCACAATCGGTCCCGATCCAATCAACAGGATTTTCTGTAGGCTCTCGTCCTTTGGCATTCGGCTTCGCTGGCCTAAACTTTCGTTTTACTGCCAAGCCCCCGGCCTGGGGTCAAGCCCGGCGGGAAAAAAAGAGAACCCCCCAGCCCGAGTCCGCCTCTTTTTCAAGGGGTTTGTGAACAACCCGTCCCCCCTGAAATCCCCTCCGGGGAGGGCAACTCGATCATCGGGCCCTAAATCTGCCGGCGCTTCCGCTTCAGCTTGAGCTGGGCCATCGACTTGCTGATGGCGGTCTGGAGAGCGGCCACTTCCTCCGCATTCTCACTGTGGTCGATATTGGAAAGGGATTCCTCGGCCCGCTTCATGGCCTCCTCAACCTTGGCCTCATCAATTTCGGCATCTGTCACCGCGAGATCGGTGAGGACGGTGACCTTCTCCTGGGTCACTTCCACAAAGCCCGCCCCGATGGCCAGTTCCTCGACCTTGCCATCTACCAGATAACGCAGTTCGCCGGGGTTGATCCCGGTCACCAGGGGCACGTGGCCCGGCAGGATTCCCAGCTCCCCTTCCGTCCCCGGCAGGTAGACGTTTTCGACTTGGCCGGAGAAGAACTTCTTCTCCGGAGTCACTATGTCGAGAACCAGTGGCATTTCCTGAAAACTTTTAAATGATACCCAATAACCTGTCTTCCCGAGAAGCCTACCCCTTCTCGACGGTGTCGATTGCACCCTTCATGTAGAAGTTGCTTTCCGGCACGTCGTCGTGTTTCCCATCAAGGATCTCGGCAAAGCCCTTCACGGTATCATCCACCGAGACGTAAACACCCGGGGTCCCCGTGAAGACCTCCGCCACGCTGAAGGGCTGCGAAAGGAAGCGCTGAATCTTGCGTGCCCGGAAGACACTCAGTTTGTCTTCGTCGGAGAGTTCGTCCATGCCGAGAATGGCAATGATGTCCTGCAGGTCCTTGTAGCGCTGCAACACGCCCTGCACTCCCCGCGCGACGCGGTAGTGCTCATCACCCACCACATCGGGAGCGAGGGCGGTCGAGACCGATGAGAGGGGGTCCACCGCCGGGTAAATGCCGAGCTCCGCGAGAGAGCGCTCCAGCACCACGGTGGAATCGAGGTGCGCGAAGGTGTTGGCCGGGGCCGGGTCGGTCAGGTCGTCCGCCGGCACGTAGACCGCCTGGAAGGAGGTGATCGATCCCTTGTTGGTGGAAGTGATGCGCTCCTGCAGACCCGCCATCTCCTCCGCCAGGGTGGGCTGGTAACCCACCGCGGACGGCGTGCGTCCAAGCAGAGCGGACACCTCGGAGCCGGCCTGGGAGAATCGGAAGACATTGTCCACGAAAAGCAGCACATCCTGGTTCTCCTCGTCGCGGAAGTACTCTGCCATGGCGAGGGCGGAAAGGGCCACCCGGAGACGCGCTCCCGGCGGCTCGTTCATCTGGCCGTAGGTCAGCGCCACCTTCGATCCTTCGCTGATCACGGTCGGCATCCCGTGCTCGTCGAGGGCGAGTTCGCCGTTGGAGTCCTTTTCCGCGTTGATCACCCCGGCCTCGATCATCTCCATCCAGAGGTCGTTTCCTTCCCGGGTGCGCTCGCCCACTCCCGCAAAGACGGAATAACCGCCATGGTTCTTCGCGATGTTGTTGATGAGCTCCATGATGACCACGGTCTTGCCCACCCCGGCACCCCCGAAGGCGCCCACCTTGCCGCCCTTGGTAAAGGGGCAGATCAGGTCGATGACCTTGATCCCGGTCTCCAGGATCTCGGTCGAGGTCGCCTGGTCGACAAGGGGCGGAGCGGGAGCGTGAATCGGATAACGCTTCTCGTGGGGCACCGGCCCGAACCCGTCCACTTCGTCGCCCGTCACATTGAAGATACGACCCAGGACCCCGCTGCCCACCGGCACGGTGATCGGAGCGCCGGTGTCAACGATCGGCATGCCGCGCTTCAGGCCATCGGTGGTTGTCATGGCCACGGCCCGGATCCACCCGTCACCGAGGTGCTGCTGCACTTCGAGAACGAGAGTCGTCTCCGAACCGTAAAGCTCATAGGTTACCTCAATGGCGTTGTAGATGGCAGGCAGCTTCTCAGCACCTGAGAAGTCGGCATCCACCACGGCGCCGATGATCTGCACGATAGTTCCGGTATTGCTCATAATGTTGGGCGGTTTCGTCTCGGAAGTGATTATTGTATGTTGGAAACTGAAAACGGGCCCCTTACTCCATCGCCTTCATGGCGGTGGTGATCTCGAGGAGTTCGGAGGTGATGGCGGCCTGGCGGACCTTGTTGTAGTCCAGGGTCAGGTCCTTGATCATCTGCTCGGCGTTGTCGGTGGCGGCCTTCATGGCCACCATGCGGGACGAGTGCTCGGAAGCGCGGGCTTCCAGGATCATCTGGTAGACCTGGTAGTTGAGATAAAGCGGGAGAAGAGCATCAAGAACACCTTCCGGGCTGGGCTCGAAGATGTAATCCCGCAGCATGCCGTCGCCCCTGCGGGTTTCTTCCACCTCCGCGCCGTCGCCCATCCCCTCGTAGGCCCGCTTCTCGGCCAGGGTGGAGGCCTCCACGGGCAGGAGTTGCTGGATCCATGGCGTCTGCGTGAGGGTGGTCTCAAAGTTGGTGAAAGCCACCTTGACCGCGCTGTAGTCCCCTCCCAGGAACTGGTCGGTGAGGTAGGCCCCGATGGGCTTGGCATCCGCGAAGGGCGTAGGGTCCGCCACCTCCCAGTCGGAGACGATGTTGTGCCCCAGCTTGCCAAGGGACATGCGAAGCTTCCGGCCCACCGTGACGACGTCGGTATCCTCCGCCATCCCGGCCCGCACCTTCTTGAGAAGGTTGGTGTTGAGGCCCCCGCAGAGGCCCTTGTCGGTGGAAATCACCAGCATGAGCTCCTTCTTGCCCCTGGGCTGCTTGAGGAGAGCGTGATCGTCTTCGCTGACGCTGATATTGTCCCTGAGATGGACCAGCACCTGGTTGAGCCGATCCGCGTAGTCCCGCCCGGCGATGGCCTGGTCCTGGGCCTTCTTCATCTTCGCGGCTGCCACCAGCTGCATCGCCTTGGTGATCTGCGAGGTATTCTTGACCGACTTGATACGTCGGCGAATGTCGCGAAGGTTGGCCATTCTTCAGTTAACCGTG
>Ga0315316_10004110_pt1 | contig 10606 bp, 10 predicted proteins | sample M160m3416metaG_FD_203702 | JGI IMG/M metagenome (GOLD analysis project Ga0315316, IMG submission 203702) | Ammonia-oxidizing marine archaeal communities from Monterey Bay, California, United States - M1 60m 3416 | ecosystem: Environmental > Aquatic > Marine > Intertidal zone | place: USA... | reverse complement strand
AACATGTCATATATTAGGTTCCCAAAAAATATTAAAAGATGTACATGGTCTTTTAGGAATAGATCAAGAAGGAGAAACGAAGGACGGAAAAATTACATTAAGATATAGTACTTGCTTAGGAGCCTGCTCTCAAGGCCCAGTGTTTGCCATTGATCATAAATTATTTGGAAAAGCATCTTTAAGTAAAATTAAAGAAAAAATATCTGGTATCTAATATGGAATTTAATCAAATAAAACATATATCGCTACAAGAATGGGATAACTTGAATTCAAAAGATACTATTTGGATTAGGGTTGGGTATGGTGCATCTGGGCAAGCAGCTGGAGCACAAGAAATTTTTGATTTGTTAAAAGAACTTTCCTCTGACATGGATAATATAAACATTACATTAGTCGGATCTATGGGGCTAAGTTATGCAGAACCATTAATAGATATTAAAAATAATAGCGGAGTAAGAATTTTTTATAATAATGTCACTCCTAAAATTACAAAAGAAATTTTTAATTACTTAATTGAAAAAGATGCACCATTATCAGAATATGTATTTGGGCAAGTAGTTCCAAAAGGAGAAAAGCCAATAGATGGATTTATTGAGCTTGATAAAAGTGAGCCTCTAAAATTTACAAAACAGATAGCCACAAAGAATTTTGGAAGTATATCTCCAACTAATATAAATCATTATATTGCAAATGGTGGCTACGAAGGTTTAAGTGCGGCTCTGAATGAACTAGATCCTGAAAAAACACTTAATCGGGTTAAAAATTCAGGCTTAAGAGGTAGAGGAGGAGCAGCATTTTCTACTGGCATAAAGTGGAGCTTTTTAGCCGGAATCAATAGTAATATTAAATATATTTTATGTAACTGTGAAGAAGGTGATCCAGGCGCATTTAATGATAAAGGTATATTAGAAAATGATCCTCATATGTTGCTAGAAGGATTGATTCTTGCTGGTTATGCGACCGGAGCAAGCAATGGTCATATATTTATAAGAGATGGGCATGAAATTCCTATAGAAAATTCTAGAAAAGCTATAGAGCAAGCTTATGAACATAATCTACTAGGAGAAAATATTCTTGGAACTGGTTTTAGCTATGATGTAGAAGTTTCCTTAACTGGAGATTCATACGTTGCTGGCGAAGAAACAGCACTAATGGAAGCTATTGAAGGCAAAAGATCAATGCCAAGATTTAAACCTCCATTCCCTGCTGCTTTTGGATTATGGGGTAAGCCAAGCAACATAAATAATGTCAAGACTCTCTCTTATGTGCCATACATAATAAAAGAAGGTAGTGAAGAGTATAAGAAGATTGGGTCAGAAAGTAGCTCAGGAACAGCAATTGTGTGTCTTTCAGGGCACATAAAAAGGCCTGGAATGTATGAAATAGAAATGGGAATGACTATAAAAGATTTGCTTCAAAATATTGGCGGAGGCTCTTCAACTAAAAATGAAATTAAGTTGCTTCAAACAGGAGGTCCTTTAGGTGGGGTTTTAGGCAATGAAGATTTTGATGTAAAAATAGATTTTGACGAGATGTCAAAAGTAGGCGCAATCTTAGGTTCTGGGGGGATTATAGTTGCTGATAGCACAACTGATGTTGTAGATCTAATTAGAACTTTAGTTGCATTTAATCAATTTGAAAGTTGTGGAAAATGCTTTCCTTGCAGATTAGGAAATACACATATGCTTGATATACTTAATAGGATTTGTAATTCTAAACCTAAAGATGGTGATATGGATGTAATTAAAAAAATTGGAAATAGCATGAAGACTGGATCCTTATGTGGTCATGGGCAATTAGGATATAGTCCAATTGCCTCTGCAATTAAATATTTTAAAGATGAATTTGATGTTGCTTTATCTGCAAATCATCCAGTAGATTCAAATATTGATGAAATGATTTTACCTACAAGGACAAGACCTTAATGACCACAACAGATAACAATAATAAATTAACTACAATTAATTTAAATGGAATATATGTAAATGCTAAGCCTGGACAAACTATCATTCAAGCTGCAATGGATCATGGCGTCTATATTCCGTATCTATGCTACCATCCAGGACTTGACCCTTATGGAGCCTGCAGGATGTGTGTTGTTGAGACTGAAGTTAATGGAAGAAAATCAATACAAGCTTCATGCACAACTCCAGTTTCAGATGGCATGATTATCACATCAACACAAGATGATATAAAAGACTTGAGGCAAGGAATAATGGACCTGCTTATTACAGAGCATCCGCATGGCTGCCTAACATGCCACCGAATAGAATTATGTGGCCCCCAAGATGTCTGCCAAAGACACGTATCTGTAACGGACAGATGTACAACTTGTCCTAAAAATGAAAGATGTGAGTTAAAAGACACAATCAGAAGTACAGAATTAGATATGATAACGCCATTAAATTACAATAGAAGAGACCTTCCAATTCATTCTGATGACCCATTTTATGATAGAGATTATAACTTATGTATTGTATGTGTAAGATGCGTAAGAGTCTGTGACGAAGTAAGAGTAGATAATGCACTTACATTGAAACAAAGGTCAGGAATAGCAATAGTAGGCACAGCCTCAGGAAGTTCTCTTATAGAATCTGGGTGTGAATTTTGTGGCGCATGTATTGATATGTGCCCAACAGGTGCACTTGTTGAAAGAGATTATAAATGGGAAAAAAAAGAAAAAAAGACAACAACTATTTGTTCAAATTGCCCAGCAGGTTGCCAAATTATTTCAGAATCAAATAAATTTAATAAAATAATAAGAGTTATTGGGGATTTAGCAGGAGAGGCAAATCAAGGACAAACCTGTATGAGAGGTAAATTTGCATATGATTATGTTAATGAGAAAAAACTAAACTATGTATATAAAAATAATGAAAAAATATCTTATGAAGATGGATTAAGAGAATTATCTTCTTTAATCAAAAAATCTCCCAATGAGTCAATATCTATATATAGTAGCCCAAGAAGTACCAATGAGGATCTATATTTATCAAAAATATTATTTAAAGATAACTTGGGAATTAAAAATTTAAACTTGCTGACAAATAATAGTAATGAAATTTTTGAATCACTTTATTTAGCTACTGGATATTCAACTGGAAAAGGAGAACTTGCAAAGATAAAAGATAGCGACAACATTTTTTTATCTTTAGGTAATCCTTCAGAGATGCAAAATATAGTCGCAATGTATGCAAAGCAAGCTACAAGGGCAGGAAAGAACCTCATAGTAATAGATCCAAGAGAAACAGAAATGACTAGATACTCAAATAATTGGATAAGAATTCATCCTGAAAATATTTACAAATTAATTAATGCTGTATCTAAGATTATTATAGATCAGGCGAAAGAGTCATCTGAGACAATTAATTATCCCAACTTAGATATTGCAATTGCAGAATTTTCTTCATACGATTCACTAAAAATTGCAAAAGATATAGGCATCAAAGATGAAGAAATTAAAAATTTAGCAGCCCTATTAGCTAAGGGAACAAGTTCTTTTATATTTGGCACTGATTTATTAAATGAAAAGCAAGATAAGAATTCATATCTATCTAGTTTATTAAATCTGTACCATTTAACTGGAAATGTAAGTAATGAAGAAAGTTCATTAATTCCACTTATTAATGGAGCAAATCAAATAGGTGCTTTGTATATGGGAATTAATGAAAATCTAAACAGCGTAAGCGATATAGATAAAAATACTAACCCAGAAGTTTGCCTAATTTTTGAAGATGGCGCAGAACCAGAGGCAATAGAAAATAATGACTTAATTAAAAATGCTAAAGTTAAAGTTCTTTTTACTAATAAAAAAGAATATAGAAATAAAAATTTTGATCTTATATTTCCAGTTACAGATTTTTCTACGAGATCAGGAACATATATTAATTTAGAAAACAGGGTTCAATATACAAACTCATCGGTAACCCCAAAAGGTGATACTAAAGAAGTTTGGCAAATTATTAATGACCTCTCTAAAAAATTAAACATTAATAATATAAACTTCCAAAATGAGAAAGAAATATTTAAAGATATTGCAAAAAATATAAATGGATTTGCACTAATTGACTATGATAATTTAAAAAGCGAATCATTCATTATTAATAATAAATTAACCCCATCATTTATAACTCAAGAAAATTTATCTGAAAACAATTTAAAAGATATTCGATTATATGAAGGAAGAGTGTTAATCAAAGATTCTGAAGATATTCATATTGTGAAAAATGAAGATATGAATGAAGTTAAGGTTGATACAATTCTAGAAATAAGCAGTGACATCATAGAGAGGCATGGAATTAATGAAGGGGCATTAGTAACATTATTTGGTTCATCAGGTTATAAAATTAAAGGCAAAGTTAAGATTTTAGATAGCTTATATAATTCAATCTCCATAACAAATCTATTTGGAGAAATGGCAACTGAAATGCAAAACTCTAAAAATAAAGACTGGTCAATGAATATTCCAAAATTAAGTTACAAAATAATAGATAATATAAAAGTAGAATAAGAGGCAACAATGAGCAATGTAATAGAATTAAATGATAACAATTTTGAAGAAGAAGTAATAAAATCCAGTGAACCAGTTTTAGTAGATTTTTGGGCTGAATGGTGTGGGCCATGTAAAATGATCGCTCCATCAGTAGAAAATATAAGTAATGAATATGAAGGTAAATTGAAAGTAGGCAAGCTTGATGTTGATTCTAACCCTACTGTGTCATCAACATATGGCATAAGGTCCATACCTACACTACTGATTTTTAAAAATGGTGCTCCTGTTGATCAAATTGTTGGTGCAGTAGGACAAAATGTTATTGCATCTAAAGTCGATAATCATATCTAATGATTTGGCGGTTTATTACTAAAATTAAAGGCCCTACACTAAATCTTTCATTTACAAATCAGCCTTTTGAAAGATTATTTTATTCAGATAAAAATATTATAATTTCATTAATTATTCTAATTCTTTCGTGTATTTGCGGGGCAATTTACCCATTCTTACAATTTGATTCAAGTTTAAATTTTTCAACATCAGAATTTATTATTAAGTTTATAGGGCTTTTAAGCCAAAATTTATTTATTATTTCAGGATTATATTTTTTAGGAATTACATTGTTTGCTACACCAATTAGGGCAGGATTAAAAAATATTAATGGCGAAAGTCCAGATGAAATAAACATACTAACATTTAAAAAGCATATAAATTTACTATCGTTGATTCAAATTCCAGTTTTGATTGGTATGATTTCAGTTGCGCCAATTATTCGTGAGCAAAAAATTCTATCAGATATTATTATATTCATATCAACAATATGGCTATATACATTAATTATAAGATCAATATTTGTTTTATACGGATTCAATTTAGAAATTAATCAATCTTTGTATTTAAGATATCTAAAATCATTCTTGATTGTCATATTTACGTATATTCCAAGTACAATGATATTTCAATTATTTATGGTTGGATTAATAAAAGGAGTAGTAGAAATATGGATCTAGGAATAAAAGGCAAAAATGCTCTGATTACTGGAGGAACAAGGGGTCTCGGCTTAGCATCTTTAAAATCATTGTCAAATGAAGGAGTTAATATTGCATTTTGCTCTAGATCAGACGAAGGAATAAAAGAAACAATTGATCTATTAGATAAAAAAAATATTAAATATATTGGTATTAAGCACGAGATTAATAACGATCTAGATTCTTTAAGCGAATTAGTAAATAAAGCAGAAAGGAATATTGGAGATATTGATATTCTAGTAAATAATGTTGGTGGGTCACTAGGTTCAGATTCATTATTAAAAGATGATCTTGAAAATTATGAAAAAGTTTTTAACTTAAATTTTTGGGCTTCTCTAAAATTGATGAAAATAGTATCAAAGAAAATGCTAACTAATAAGTGGGGAAGGATAATAAATATTTCGTCTATATTTGGGCGTGAATATGGAGGCAAAAGTTCAAGCTACATGTCTTCTAAGGCTAGCTTAATTGCTGCAACTAAGCATATGGCTATAGAAACAGCCAAATCGGGTATTACTGTAAATTCAATAGCCCCAGGATCTATTAAACATCATGGAGGTTCATGGGAAAAATTTGTCAATAATTCACCAAAAGAAGAGGTTGATGATTTTATAAAACAGAACCTTCCTATGGGTGATTTCGGGAAGCCAGAGCCAGTAGGTGAAATGGTGGCATTTCTTTCATCAATTCAAGCATTTACAATTACTGGAACGTGCATAAATATAGATGCTGGACAGAGTAGCAACCTTTTCTAATCAAACCATTCAGAATCAAATGCTAAGCTCATTGGGATCCAACATTCTCCAGTTGGAGATGGTATTTGTTGTTTAAAATTTATCATTAAATCATTCCATTCTTTAGCTTTTGGATTGTTAGATGTGTAGTCTTGAAATTTCTCAATATAAAAATCATCTGATGTCTCCATAAGCATAAATAACCTATTATTAACCCTCCAAATACGCATTCTCAATACGCCAACATATTTAAGCCCTTCAAGCGTTTCAGGCCAAACATTCTTATGGTAATTTTCATATTTCATTATTAGATCTTTGTTATCTTTTAGATCTAATGCTTGAGCATATATTTTCATAAAATTGTCTAATAATTTGTTTAAATAGAAATTTAATTATAGTTTATTTATGTAAATAAAAAGAATTTAATATGAAATATACACAACTGGGACAAAGTAAAATCAAAATCTCTCAATTTGCTTTAGGTTGCTGGCCTTTTGCTGGAGGAGAGTTATGGGGCGATCAGAATGATTCAGATTCTATAGATGCAGTAAATGAATCAATTGAAAACGGAATAAATTTCTTTGATACAGCCCCAGGGTATGGAGAAGGGCGATCAGAAGAGGTATTAGGAAAAGCTCTTATAAAAAAAAGGCAATCAAACATAATAGGAACGAAAGTCCCTCCAAGTGATTTATCACCAAAAAATATAAGAAAAGCGTGTGAGGAAAGCCTCAAAAGATTAAAAACAGATTATATAGACCTTTATCAAATTCATTGGCCTAATCACAATTTACCAATTCAAGATTCTGTTGATGAGTTAAAAAAATTAAAAAAAGAAGGAAAAATATTAACCATAGGAGTAAGCAACTTTGGTAAAAATGATTTTTCAGAAATATCAGAATTAACTGAAGTAGTAACAAATCAATTGCCATATAATGGTTTTTGGAGAGCAATTGAGTTTGAAATTAAGCCTGAATGTATTTCAAAAGGAAGTGGAATAATATGCTATAGCCCTTTATCGCAAGGACTACTGACAGGAAGATATAAAAAAGTTGAAGATGTTCCATATGGAGTTTCAAGAAGCAGACTTTTTTCAAAAAGTACTTCTAAGCTTTGCAGGCATAATGATGAAGGATGCGAGGATTTACTATTTGATTGTATTAATAAAATAATAAGTTTATCAAATAGTTATAATATCAATCCTGCAGTTATGTCCTTATGTTGGTTAAAAAAACAAAAAGGTGTAATTTCTATGTTGGTAGGCGCAAGAAATAAAAAGGAAGTTCTTTTAAATAAAACTTCCTTTGAAAATGAAATTTCTGATGAAATTTCTGGGTTATTTAATGAGATTACAGATCCTATAAAAGCCCATATCGGAGATAATCCAGATATGTGGAACGCAATTTCAGAGTATAGATAAATTATAATCTTTTAACTTTTTGCATTATTTGATGATGAGGTATACCTTGTTTTTTTAACATATTATAATCTTCCTCATCTATATCCGATCTATCAAGGAAGCCTCTGATGTCATACCTTTCGGGGTTTTTAAGAGGTATTTTCCCTTCATCAAACATTAAATCAAGAGGGTAAGTATTCTCATTAACAGGAAAATACACTTTCTCATTAATTCTTGCTGACTGGTAAATGGACATCATTATATCTAAAGTTTGTTTTGCTTTATCTCCAGAGCACCTATGGTCATTACCACCGTTAAGCCAATTAACCAATTCTTTAACTAACTTCCCGTTAGTATCTCCACCAATAGGATCAATTTTTTCTTTAGGAATATCAGCAGGTATTGTTTCCCATCCAGAATACCTTCCTCCTAAATACTTAACTTCATATTCAGTGATATCAAGGGCACCAATTTCGCCTCTTATAAATATAGGATGGTTGGTTTTCCATTGAGATTCATAATCATATTGAGCTAAATCTGATTGAACAAAAGATTGAATGCCATTTTTATATTGAATAAGACCCATACAAGAATCTTCTATTCTTGTGTCTCTCTCAAACTTATTAGTAGTTCTTTCAACTGAGCCAAAAACCCATTCTGTGTCAGGGTCTCCTATAATATACCTGGATCCGTCAATATTATGTGTAGCCCAATTTAGTAACCCCTCTAATGCTTTCAATTCAACAAACAATGGATTGCCAATTAATCCACTTTCTACCAGTTCTTTGGCTTTTTCCCATCCAGGGGTAAATCTTCTTTGATGTGAAATAACAAGTTTTACATTATTTTCAGCACATGCATCAATCATAGCTTTAGCTGGTCCTGAGCCAATAGCCATAGGTTTTTCGCATATTATTGCTTTTACTCCTGCTTTCGCTGCTTCTACTGTTTGTTCATGGTGTAATGCATGCCAAGTGCATATGCTTACAATGTCAGGAATGAAGTCCTCAAATAGATCTTTCATAGATGAGTAAGATTTTTTTACATCATATTGATCCATAAAAATTTTTCTGGCGTTTTCAACAGGATCTACCACTGCTTCTACAGAGATATCTTTTTCATTGATGTTATAGCCATTCATATGTGCTTGAGATATAGAGCCAGCACCAATAACAGCTACGGTAAATTTTTTGCTCATTACACTCCTCTTAATTATTTTCATTATAAGTTAAAATAAGAATATGAACATTCCAACATTAATTCAACTTGAAGACAATGGCCTTTTGCTTGAATTCGAAAATAATAAATATTTATTCCCCTACAAATATCTTAGAATGCAGTGTCCTTGTGCAAATTGCATAGAAGAGATGACAGGCAGGAACTTACTCAACGTTAATTCAATACCTGATGATATATTTATAGTTGATTTCTTAATTATAGGTAATTATGCATATCAATTTCTTTGGTCAAATGCTGATCCGTGCTCTACAACAGGAATATTTACATACGAGCTATTAGAATTATTAGCAAAAAACGATGAAGCAGTTAAAAAAGTTTAATTTCAGTGCCCTCATAAATATCTAAGTCATAACAATCTATAATATTTTCTTTAGTTAGCGCTTTCTCTTTTATATCTGAATAAATCAATTTCCCCTCTTTAATCATAAAAATAAAATCTGAAATTGATTCAGCAAAATTTATATCATGAGTAGAAATCAGTATCTTTTTACCCAAATCTTTTAGTTTTAAAATCAAATCTTTTACTCTCTTCGTGTTTTTAATGTCTAAATTGGATGTAGGCTCATCAAATAATATTATTTCTGTATCTTGAGTTAAAGCTCTTGCAATCCTAAGAATCTGCATTTCGCCCCCAGATAGATTATTAACAAGATCGTCTCTTCTTTTGTATAAGTTAACTATTCTTAAAGAATTTTCTATTGCTTCTAGGCTTTTATTGTCATATTTTCCATAAAAGTTTTGGTATGGAAATCTGCCCATTTCTGCATATTCAAATACAGTAAAGCCTTGAATATTTTCTCTGTCTTGCGAGATATAAGTTATTAATTTTGATAAATCATATTTTTTTATATCTTTAACATTTATATCATTAATTAAAACTTCCCCATTAGTTGGATCAATCAATTTTGAAATCAATTTCATTAAAGTTGTTTTACCAGATCCATTCTGGCCTAAAAAGGTAGTTGTTCCTCCATTAATATCTAATGAAATGTTATCTAATACATTTATGTTATTAGGGGAATAACTTAACTTTTTTATTTTTATGCTCATATTTAATTAATTGTAGATATCGCAGTTCATACAAGAATAAAATTCTGGCAAATCACCAACTACCTTATTCCACTCATCCTCCCAGATTATTTCCATTAATTTTTCTGCTCCAATAATATTCCAATGGGAAAGCGTTGTGAAGTAACTTGTATCAACCAAGTAAACATTTTTATTTATAATTGCGTCTATAGATTGAAACGACTCATCAGCAAACAATGAATCATAGAAATCTTGACCACCCCATGCAATTGATTGAGGAATAACAATATACTCAGGATTCATATCAATTAAAGCTTCTTTGGTAATCATGTTATTTGATTCAACACCATTCTCTGAAGCAATATTTAATCCACCAGCAAGCTCAATTATACTTCCTTCAGCAGAGCCTGCCCCAGCAGCCCAGTAAGCATCATAATAAGTAACTGATAGGACGCTTGGCTTTCTATCAAACTGACCCTTAAATTCATCAATTATAGAAATTTTTTCCTCTATAACGCTTATAAGTTTAGAGACATTCTCTGTTTGCCCTATAACATAAGAAGTAAACAGTATGTCATTTATTCTTCCAATATAATCATTATTTAATTGAGTCTGAACAACAGTAATACCTACATCTATTAACGATTCTATCAAACTTGGATTAGCGTAAGGGTCAGCAAAAACT
>Ga0315316_10004109_pt1 | contig 10606 bp, 6 predicted proteins | sample M160m3416metaG_FD_203702 | JGI IMG/M metagenome (GOLD analysis project Ga0315316, IMG submission 203702) | Ammonia-oxidizing marine archaeal communities from Monterey Bay, California, United States - M1 60m 3416 | ecosystem: Environmental > Aquatic > Marine > Intertidal zone | place: USA... | reverse complement strand
ATTTCCAACGCGCCCATTCACCTCAACGAGGTGCGCTTTACTGATGGGATCTCTTTCGATTTTCATCTTAACCCGTTGATCGGGCTGGATCCCGGCGAAAACGTGCTCTTGGTCGAACACCGGGATGCGTTTCGGGCGCGTTATCCCGGCGTCTCACCCAGTGTGATCGCCGGAGAGTACAACGGCAATTTGAGCAACGACGGAGAGCGCATCGAGATCCTCGGGGCCAACGATGCAGTCATCCGATCCTTCACCTACAATGACAAAGCGCCCTGGCCGGAGGCAGGGGATGGCGACGGCTACAGCCTCGAACTCATCGATCCGCTCACCAATCCCGATCACGACGTGGCCGCCAACTGGCGCGCTTCTCACGGTATTCACGGAACGCCCGACGGGGTCTGGACCGCGCTCACCTTCCTCGGCTGGCGCGCGCTCAATTTCACCGCCGCCGAGCTGGCTGATCCGCTTGTCTCGGGTCCCGACGCCGACCTCGACCAGGATGGTCGGAGTAATTTCTTCGAATTTGCACTGGGGACCGCCCCGGACGACTACCTCAATCGGAACATGCTCCCGGAAGGTGGTATCGTGGAGGACGGAGGAGCGTTCTATCTCTCCCTGACCTACACGGAGTGGTCAGGTGCCTCGGGAGTGACCTATACCGTGCAGCGCTCTGATGACTTGGTCAACTGGATGACGGGGCCGGGCTTTATGCTCGAAGTGGGAGCGCCCATCGATAACGGTGATGGCACCCGCACGCGGACCTTCCGCTCGACTACCCCGCTCGACAATCAGCCCCGCCAGTTCATTCGGCTTCAGATGGCCAACTGAGACTTGGATTGCAGAGATTGAGGCCCGAACGGCTCATGGCGGCCTCATCGACAGCGCCATCGGCCCCCTTTTTTCCGTCTTTGCGGATTACTTCGCCCTCTTTTGGGATACTTTCCCGAAATGCTTCAGAATAATCTTGAGGGACAACCTGATTGCCACAGAATGCCAAGTGGCCTCCGGCCCTGTCCGCTGACATATTTTCTTCGAAGTCTTGCTGAAAACACACAGTGCATCTCATGAAGCTCAATAAAAACATCCTGGGCGGTGCCGCAATAATGACCGCCGGGTGCATCTCGATTGCTTCGACTGCGAGTGGGACTGTGGTCGTGGCCGAAGGACGGCAAGCCGGTTATAACTACACTTTCGAGGATCTTAATCTCGGCAACGTCGATGGCCAGGGTGGTTTCCTCGACTCCGGTCCATGGGGGAATTGTGGTGGTGATGGCTGCTGGTGGAATAATGGTTGGACCGATTTCGGGGGGACCCCCCGTCCCACCAATGTTGTCAACACGCGTGCCAGTGGGGGATCGCAGTCGCTCGAGTTCTCGACGAACCCCGGCTATGGCTCTGATGCCTACTTGGACCTGACTGAAGCGCGCCACTCCGGGCAATGGATTCTGTCGTTTGATATCTACCAACCGAGCGAATACGACGGGACGGCACACATCTATCTCAGCCGTGGGGCAACCGGCTCCGGTGTGTTTCAGGAAGGCTTCCACTTTCAGGGGAACGGAACGAGCGGGAGATTTTATGACTCCGGTAGCACGCAGCTTTCGCTCCGCCAGGACGAGTGGGTCAACGTAAGAGTTGACATCGATCTCGATGCGAATACGGCCGAGGCTCGCTACGGTGGGGACCTGTTCTATATTGGTCCCTGGAACAATGGCGGAGACTTTCCAAACCAAATCCAGGGGGTCAATATCTGGGCGGCGGAGGGAACAACTGCCGCGGCTTTCAATATCGATAACTTCATGTTGGTAGATCCAGCCAGCTGGGCCGCACTCGTTCCGGAACCGAGCGGACTGACGCTCCTGGGCCTCGGGGTCCTTGGTCTGGGCCTTCGTCGGCGCCGATCCTGATTGGCAAGAACGGGCCGGGCATCAGGTTCCGCCTCCGGCTACTGGTAAAATTCAGTGCGGTCGCTGGCTTTGGCGCCGTCACTTGATGCCGTTGACCTCTCAGGGTAGTAATCCCCTGGGCTTTCCGTCATGCAGCCGGGACAGGGACAAGGGGCATTCTGTCTTCGTGAGGGGTTGGAGGCGTTGAGAGTTTGCATGGAGTTCAGAAAAGAGGGATGCCTCGATTCGTTCTCTCCGATCACCTTCACCCTCAAAAAACAGGGTTGCGCGAGTCATGGGAAGAGAGGATCGCAGTCGAAGACGGTCTCGGCCCGTCGTAGCAATTGGTCGATGCGCCTGGCTTGCCGGGGACTGGGAGCGAGCGAGTAGCGACGGAGGTGCCAACCTGCCATCGCGAGGGGAGTCCAGCGAAGGAAGAGCGGCAGGCTCCCGCGTTCGACCCGATCGAGAGGCCGGCCCGCTTCGTATCCCGCCAGGAAGCTGCGGGCGAGGTCTGGGCGCCATTCTTCGGCGACGTAGCAGAATCCGTGCATCGCCATGGCGAGATCAAACAGGTAGTGGTCGACACAGGCTTCCTCCCAGTCGAGCACCGCTACCAGGTTGCCCTCCCGGAAGATGGTGTTGTCGGGAAAGAGGTCGCCGTGCACCAGGCCGGTGGGAAGATTCAAATCGTGCACCCCGGGTGCCAGTAGATCCATCACCTGCAGGAAGTGCCGGGCCGAACTCGTCCCCGTCTCGCGCAGGGAGTCCGCAATCGTGAGGGTGGCCCGCACCGAGAGCAGGTTCTCGCGATCCGCATCCTTCCAGGGTCGCTCCGGGATCCGGTGGAGACGAGCCGCCAGTTCTCCCATTTTGCGCGCGGTTGCGGGGAGTGCCTCCGGTTCCTCTCCGTCCACGAAGGGAAACACGATCCATGGAGCAGGGTGGTCCCGATTCGGTGTGCACCTCGCCCTCCCGTTGGGATCGCGGAGGGGAGGGACCACCGGAAGGCCCTGTGCATCCAGCCAGTCGATCAACCGGAGCTCGTGGGTGATCTTCTCCGCCGGTTGCTCGGTGTAGCGCCGCAGGACGTAAGTTCCCCGATCCGTATTGAGCCGGGCATTGAAGTTCGAGTACCCCTGATGCGGGAGAGCCTCGAGTTGGCGGACCTCGCCAAGCTCGAACTGCCGGCAAACCTGTTCCCCGACAGACCAGAGCTCGGATTGGGAAGGGGTGACGATCATGCCGAGGCAGTCTCCGCTCCCGTCAGCGGTGCGTCACGCTCGCAGTTTTCCAGCCGCGGCCTGTTTTCCAGCCGTATCGATTTTCTTCATGCTTTCAGGGGAGGGAGACGAATTTGATTTAAAAACCGGCGTCCTTCCCCGACATTCCCTGATCGTCTCATGAGGAATTCTGCCATTACGCTTTCCGCTGCGTTTCTTGCCGTGGGCTCGTCGGTCGCCCTGTCGGCCGAAGGACGCATCCGCTACGACCGGGATATTCGTCCCATTCTCTCCGAGAACTGCTTTGCCTGTCACGGGCCGGACGAACACGAACGGAAGGCCAAGCTCCGGCTGGATGTGAAAGAGGGCGGGATCTACGCCGACCGCAAGGGGATCATTGCAGTCGTTCCGGGGAAGCCGGACGACAGCGAGCTGCTCTTCCGTCTCCTCACCGAGGACAGGGAGGACGTCATGCCTCCGCCCAAGACGGAGAAGAAACTGAAGCCGGAGGAGATTGCGCTCATCAAGAAGTGGATCGAGCAGGGGGCGGAATGGGAGGGCCACTGGTCCTACGATCTTCCTCGCAAGACCTCGTTGCCCAAGGGAGCGCATCCGGTTGATCACTTTATCGGGACCCGGCTCGATGCCGAGAGCCTCAAGGCTTCGCCCCCGGCCGAGTTGCACACTCTCTTGCGCCGACTGAGCTTTGACCTCACCGGCCTCCCTCCCACACCGGATCAGGTCGCGGCCTTCAGGAAGCATGCTGCCACGGATCTCCCGGGAGCGCTTGCAGCAGCGGCCGACCGCTTGCTCGACAGCCCTCGCTATGGAGAACGCATGGCGGTCTTCTGGCTCGATTTGGTGCGCTATGCGGATTCGATCGGATACCACAGCGACAACCCGATGGATGTCTATCCCTATCGCGAATGGGTGATCGAGGCCTTCAATGCCAATCAAGGTTTCGATGAGTTCACGCGCTGGCAAATAGCGGGGGACCTCCTTCCGAACGCCACCTCGGAGCAGAAAGTGGCCTCGGGATATAATCGCCTGCTGCAGACGACCGCGGAAGGCGGAGCCCAGGCCAAGGAGTACGTTGCGATCTATGCCGCCGATCGCGTGCGGAGTATTTCCGGAGCGTGGCTGGGGAGTACGCTCGGCTGCGCGCAATGCCACGATCACAAGTACGATCCCTACACGGCCAAGGACTTTTATTCGATGGCGGCCTTCTTCGCCGACGTGAAAGAGAAGGGGGTGGGCGGTCGGGAGGGTTACATGCCGGTGGCTTCCGGCAACTACAAGAAACGCGGCGCTGAGCTCGATGCCAGGATTGCCCAGCTCTCCAAAGAGGCGCGAACGGGCACGCCCGGTTTCGCAAAAGCGCAGGCGGAGTGGGAGAAGAGCATTGCGTCATCGATCGAGCCCAGCCTCGGAGACTGGCACCTCATCGGACCGTTTACCGGCGGCGATGCCAACAAGGTGTTTGACACGGCCTTTGGACCGGAAACGAAGGTCGATGCAAAGGCCGCGCTCAACGGCAAGAAGTGGCAAAAGCGGACCGATTTTCCCGATGGGAACGTTCATGCCCTTCCGGGAGACGGGAACGCGGCTTGGTATCTCTATCGCACCATCACGGCACCGCTCGCGACCCAGCTCGCCCTTTCGCTGGGATCCGATGACGGGATTCGCGTTTGGGTGAACAGCACGGAGCAACTGAGCAAGAACGTCGGGCGCGGAGCGGCGGCCGATCAGGAGAAAATCACGGTCTCGCTCAAGAAAGGGAACAACCAGTATCTCATGAAGATCGTGAACCACGGTGGGGGAGCGGGCTTCTACTTCAAGGCGGGGGGCAGTCACGTGCCCGCCAACATCGTGGCCATCGTGAAGAAGCCAGCGGATCAACGCTCCGCGGAAGAAAAGACCGAGGTGGCCGACTACTACCTCTCGGTCGCGCCGGAACTGGCGGAGGCTCGCGCCAAGGTGGAGGCCGCCAAGCGGGAAAAGGCGGAGTTTTCCAAGAAACTGCCCCGCACCCTGGTGACCACTGCGACGACCCCACGCACGATGCGAATCCTACCGCGCGGAAACTGGCTCGATGACTCTGGTCCCGAGGTCACTCCGGCGATCCCGGGCTTCCTGGGCAAACTCGATACGGGTGAGCGCCGGGCCAGTCGGCTCGACCTGGCCAACTGGGTGGTCGATCGCGAGAATCCGCTCACCGCCCGGGCTTTTGTGAACCGGGTGTGGAAGCTCTACTTTGGCGCGGGACTCTCGCGCAACGTTGATGATCTGGGAGCGCAAGGCCAGTGGCCCAGCCATCCCGAATTGCTCGATTGGCTGGCAGTCGATTTCATGGAGAGCGGCTGGGACGTGAAGCGCCTGGCGAAGCTCCTCGTGACGTCGAAGACCTACGCGCAGAGTTCCAGGTCCACGGTGGCGAGCCGTGAGCGGGATGCTCTGAATATCCTTCTCGCGCGGCAGTCGCGATTCCGCATGGATGCCGAGATGGTGCGCGATAATGCGCTCGCCCTGGGGAGAATCCTGGTCGAGCAAATCGGCGGCCGCAGTGTGAAACCATATCAACCCGCCGGCTATTGGCGCCACCTCAACTTCCCCGGCCGCAAGTGGGCACCGGACTCCGGCGAGAGTCAGTATCGCCGCGCTGTTTACACTCACTGGCAACGCAGCTTCCTGCACCCCAGCCTGCTGGCCTTCGATGCGCCGTCGCGGGAGGAGTGCACCGCGGAGCGGCCGCGTTCGAACACGCCCTTGCAGGCCCTCGTGCTCCTCAACGACCCGACCTACGTGGAAGCGGCGCGCGCTCTCGGGGAGCGCATCATGAAGGAGGGCGGTGACGATGCGGTGGCCCGCATTCGTTGGGCCTTCCTCGAAGCGCTCTCGCGTCCGCCCAGCGATCGCGAACTCAAGATCGTGGCCGATTTGCAGGTGGCTCAATTCAGGCGCTACCTCGTGGATGGCGCCGCCGGCAAACAACTCCTCTCCGTTGGCCTTCGTCCTGCCCCGACCGATCTTCCGGTCGCCGAACTGGCAGCTTGGACCACGGTCGCCCGAACCATTCTCAATCTTCACGAGGCCATCACGCGGCAGTAGGCCGCTGAAGACCGAACTCTGAACAGCGAACCCCGGACTCTATGGATATTCCCAATTATCTGAACCGCCGCTCCTTCCTCAACAAGTCGACGACAGGGATCGGTGCTCTTGCGCTCACGTCGATCCTGCAGGAATCCCGTGCCGCTGAAGCCGGGAAATGGACCGGCGTGATCAAGAAGCCACACCTTCTTCCCCGGGCCAAGCGGGTCATTCACCTGTGTATGGCGGGCGGGCCCTCCCACCTCGAGACCCTCGATTACAAGCCCAAGCTTGCGGAGATGAACGGCAAGGACATGCCCAAGTCGATTACCGAGGGTCAGCCCATCGCGCAGTTGCAGGGTAGCCGGAATAACCTGAAGTGCCTGGGACCACAGCACGAGTTCAAGAACTTTGGGAAGAGTGGACAGCATATCAGTTCCATCTTCCCGCGCATTGGCGAGGTCGCGGACGAGATCGCGATCGTGCGATCACTGGTGACGGAGCAAATCAATCACGATCCGGCCCACACCTTTATGAATACGGGCACGCAGATTTCCGGTCGCCCGTGTATGGGCTCCTGGCTTCTCTACGGGTTGGGAGCAGAGACCGATGACCTGCCGGGCTACGTGGTTCTCACGTCGGTGGGAGGCGGCCAAAACCAACCCATCGCGGCCCGGCAGTGGCACAGCGGGTTCCTTCCGAGCCGGTTCCAGGGTGTCCCCTTCCATGCCAAAGGTGATCCGGTGCTCTACGTGGGCAATCCGCAGGGAGTCTCCCGCGATGACCAGCGCTCGGTGGTCGATGCCGTGAACGCTTTGAATCAGATTCACGACGGCGAAGTTGACGATCCGGAGATCGCGGCCCGCATTGCGCAGTACGAAATGGCGTTCAAGATGCAGGCCTCGGTGCCGGGCCTGATGGATGTCGCAAATGAGCCCAAGCACGTCCTCGACATGTACGGCGCCAAGCCGGGGGATGGCTCCTTTGCATCGAATTGTCTGCTCGCGCGACGTCTGGCCGAACGCGGAGTGCGCTTTATCCAACTGTATCATCGCGGTTGGGATCACCACGGCGGGGTGAAGGGGGGCACACAGAACACGGCACGCCTGGTGGATCAGGGCAGCGCAGCCTTGATCAAAGATCTCAAGGAGCGCGGCATGCTGGACGACACCCTGGTGATCTGGGGCGGCGAGTTCGGCCGTACTCCCATGGCGCAGGGCAGCGGACGCGACCACCACATCAAGGGATTCTCGATGTGGTTTGCGGGCGGCGGGATCAAGGGCGGTGTGAGCCACGGCGCGACCGACGACCTGGGCTACAACGCGGAAAAGGATGTGGTCACGGTGCACGACTTCCACGCGACCCTCCTGCACCTCTTCGGCATCGACTACCGCAAGTTCAGCTACAAGTTCCAGGGGCTCGACTTCCGCCTCACCGGGGTGGAACCAGCCAAGGTGGTGAAGACGATCCTGGCGTAGGGGGAAGAGGGGACTAGGCTTTGATGTGGCATTTTCACCCGGCTAGTTTATCCTTCTTGCCAATCGCGGCCGGCATCAGCGGTGCCTAGTCGCGACCGACGAAGCCTGCACCCCCCCACCTACCCCGGCTCCTCAGCCTCCAGGAAACATAGCCCGAAAAAGAAATTCCCTGGCAGCCAGGGCCGCAATGGATCCAACCGACGAGGACCTTGGCTGCTGAGTACCCCCCCCGCACTTGAAACGAATAGCACTGCTGACCAGCGGAGGAGATTGCCCGGGCCTGAATCCCTGCATTCGCGCCGTTGTAAGAACGGCCCTTGCCGGCGGCATCGAGACCATCGGGGTCCACCGCGGGTGGCGAGGCCTGATCGATAACGAGATGGAGCGCATGAATGCCCGCAGCGTCGCCGGAATCGTCAACCTGGGCGGAACCGTTCTCCGCTCCAGTCGCTGTCCGGAATTCAGGGAACCCGAGGCGCGGGAGAAAGCCGCCTCCCACCTCCTCGAACGCGGCATTGACGGCCTGGTCGTGATCGGAGGCGATGGCTCGCTGAACGGCGCCTCGGAGCTCGCGCGCCAGACCAACCTGCCGCTCATTGGGATACCGAAAACCATCGATAACGATGTGGGCGGAACTGACTATGCCCTCGGGTTCGACACGGCCGTCAATACGGCGGTGGAGGCCATCGACAAGATCCGCGACACAGCCACCTCCCACGAGCGGCTCTTCCTGGTCGAGGTCATGGGCCGCAACCGGGGATTCCTCTCCCTCCAGGTGGCGCTCGCCTGTGGCGCCGAGGGAGTCCTGGTGCCGGAGGTGCCGACGGATATCACAGCGCTCTGCGCCCAGCTCGAGCGCTGCCGCGAGGCCGGCAAGGTCTCCAGCATCGTGGTGGTCGCCGAGGGAGACGACGCGGGAAACGCCTATGAGATTGCCCGGAAGATCTCCGACCAGTCAGGCTACGATCCGCGCGTCTCGGTCCTGGGCTACATCCAGCGCGGCGGCGCTCCCAGCGCCGCTGACAGGGTCCAGGGGGGGCTCTTCGGAAAGGCTGCGGTTGACGCGCTGCTATCGGGAGAGTCCTCGAAGCTGGTGGCCAGTCGCAATGGACAGGTCACCCTGGTCGAGCTCGAGCTGGCCTGGAAAGAGACCCGCGAGCTGCCCGCGAACCTGCTGGAGCTTGCCAGGATTCTCGCCAGCTGAGCCGGGACCTCTGGTTCGCCAGTCCTTCTTGTCCCCCACCAAGAAGAACCGACTCTCGGCAGGAACTGTACCCCCACCTACCCCGGATCGCGGGAACCCTACGGACTCGCCAGGCCGCTGAAAGGACGCGTCACGCCGGGAAAAAACATAAACTGTTAGGAAACTCGAGCAGCCCAACAGGAAAAGCTCAACATGATTCCTTGAAAAAAAGTGGCAAAATTGACCGTCCAAATAACAGGATTTGAGACTGTCGAATTGGCACCAGCCCCTAATTGCAGCATGGCGATCATTCCCGCCTTTAGGATCAACGTGGCGCTTGATCCTTATTTCTTCGGGTTGTTTTTCTCGCTAAAGAAACCGGTGGTGCCCTCAAACTTCCTGGTGGCCTCCTGCTTGTTGATGATGACCCGTCCGATCGAAGTGAAACCTCGCTTTTTGCGCTCCTCAGTGATGGTAATGGTGTCCCAAGGTCCGCGGCTCTTGTCCTGTTGCCAGAGCCTTCCCTTGCCGTTGACGAGGTCGATCTCCTTAAGTCGAGCCTGTCCCCATGAACGGTCACTACAAGGTAGTTGGGCTTTGTGGTGCGACCGATCAGACCGCCGTGGGCGATTTGCTGGATACCATCGCGCTGAGTGCAGGTCACCGCATGTACTTCACCGCAGAGGTAGAGATCGACACCATGCCTGTCCATGGCCTTCCAGAAGCCCGAGTCGCGATCCCTGACGGTGAGCATGCCGGATGAACTGAAGGTCCTCACCGGCCTCAGGATGGGGGTGTGACCCATGACCACGATATGGTCCACCTTGGGCCCGTGCTCCTTTACCACCTTCTCAAACCACTCAAGCTGCCGGCCCGTCACCCCGGCCGCGATCTCGCCCTGGTTACTCTTGCCCTTCTCGAATACGTCCACCGAGATAAAGAGGGCATTCTCATGGAGCCAGTAGAAGGCGGTTCCCTGCATGTGGGCAGGTCCGTTCAGGGGCATCTGAAGGTGTCGGCGAAAAGCGTCCTTGTAAAATGGGACCGCATCAGCTGCGGCTCCCCGCCATGGATTGTCCCGAATCTCGTGGTCCCCGAGGGCAGCATAGACCTTAAGATCGTGATCCTTGAAGCGCTGAATCCAGCCGGGGTAATATTTGTTTGCCCATCGATCAATCTCCTTCTTCTTCGTTCCCCAGTGCCCCATTACGAGGTCACCGGCCACCATGGCGAAAGCTGGGTCCTCCTTCTTCATCGAGTCGAGGATGAAGCCGAGCGCATCCTCCCAACCTTCTTGGGGATACTCGATGTCAAAATTCAGGAAATCGGGAATACTGACAAAGCTCCAGGCATCAGGATCCGGTCTACTCGTGTCCGGGTTTTTCTCCCCGGCCTGCAGCCCCAGCGGCCGGAAAAACATCGTCACCACGAGGATCACCAGGATGTTTGAGGGGGCTTTCATGGTATGTGTGCGGTGATCTTCAGTAACATCTTTCTCACGCCCACCACCCACCAGGCGCAGGGGGCAAGCGGGGTGAGTTATTCTTCGGACTCCAGGGAAATGGACGGACGGAAAACCTTACTCTTCTTGCTTGAAGAACATCGGTACGATTCGCTGGCATCATCCATCCAGGAGCAAGAGCGACAGGGCGGCAGACACAACAAGAGCAAGAGAACCGTTTTTCATGTAAACAGAGCCTTACCACGTTCCGAGCGCAGTCGGCAAGCTAGGAACAGAGTTGGAAGTTT
>Ga0315316_10004104_pt1 | contig 10614 bp, 9 predicted proteins | sample M160m3416metaG_FD_203702 | JGI IMG/M metagenome (GOLD analysis project Ga0315316, IMG submission 203702) | Ammonia-oxidizing marine archaeal communities from Monterey Bay, California, United States - M1 60m 3416 | ecosystem: Environmental > Aquatic > Marine > Intertidal zone | place: USA... | reverse complement strand
TCTTGAGGCGTGGGTCACGCTTCTCTAAATGCCAACGGTTGATAAACTGGACCTTCGTCTTGTCATCATCGTATTGGCCCAGATCACTATAGGAAGTTGTGAAATATCCAATGCGTTCGTCGGCCATTCGTGGGCGATAACCTGACTTTAAACTTAACTCTGAAATACTATAGTGAATCGAAGACAGCTTGCCCGTTGATGTTGGAAGCTCAAATGCCAGTTCAACGTTCAATGGAAATGCTTTTGCCTTTTGCAATTTGTACATTCCCATTAATTCCTGGTTGCGGAATTGAGGTCCGAAAAATTTGGTGGCTTTACCAACCAATAAATAGTCCAGATCAATCACAGGCCCACCGCCAGGACCAATGGTGACGATCGGCACGTTCAGGATCATACTGTCAGTAAACAACCGATTCACGGAAGACGCGGATTCAGGGTCACCTGTGGCTCGCGTATCGAGGTCGGGAGCGATCAATGCTAAACGATTGTTATATCGACGCCAGTAAACGTACATCTCCCCAGACTGAAGTCCGGCGTATTTATCTCCACTCGCAACTGTCAGCGCGAAAAAGTAACGTTTGGTTGCGTAGTTTGGAGGTAATTCAGCATAGACGTTGCCGTCTTTGGATTTGACATAAAGCGTATACATACTTTTGGCACCATCCGCTGTAGAAACAACTTTGTTGTAGCCATCCAGTACTGCTGAATAGGGAGGGTATTCTGGTTTAGGAGCGGAAGGCGCGTCCTGAGCAAACATCGGGACTGCAGTGAAAGTACCTGCTAAAACCAGGACTAAAGAGGATAAGTATTTCATGAGACCTTTTCCTACGACTTATTTATGACAAGAGCGCAAACCCTGCGCATCTCAGATATCTCTTTAAGATAGTTCACAATCACGCATGTGAAAATGTAATGATTAGGAAATATAGAAAAGAAGAGTGTTTTGCAGCGGATAACCGTTACAACCCTATCCCCCATCTTTGGCTCCGAGATGGAGAAAAGTACGCTAACAAGCTAATCCCAAGTAAAAACCGAGCCACTCAGGAACAACGCCCCAGGACCGGTTGAAGCCAATCAGAGTAAAGTACTTAGAAAACCGATGCCGGTTACTTCACTCGCTTGATGTAAGCAAAATAGCTTCCTCGCACTTTTCCATCTTTGAGTTCCATCCTGGTCAGCAGGTCGTTCCCGCCCTTTTTCAGATCAATATCAAAGAAGACAAACTTATGGCCCTCGGTAATTTCCTGAGTCACTGTTTGACCACCAATTTCAATTGTGGCCTTGAGAGCATCCATCGCTTTGTCTTCCTGACGGGGCCAACGACGAAGCTCGATGCGATACGTTCCTGCCTCCGCAATATCGAGCGCCCAGTAACCGTTTCCAATCGCCCCGCTCCTTACATGGTTTTGATGCCAGGGGGTGTTCGTATTGTTCGTGTGCCAGTCATGAGAATGAAGAAGAGACTCGGGTTGAGCTTTATAGCCGATTCCAATTCGCACGGTCATGTCAAAAGAAGAAGAGAGGCTCTTCCACCATGCTTCGTATGCTTCGGATAACTTCTTAGCCACTTCAGGGTGATCTTCAAAGATATTGTTCTGTTGACCGGGGTCTGCCTTGATGTCATAAAGTTGCGTTTGATTCAGAAGTCTCCATTGTTCGGTAAGGACAGCATAGTTGCGATACTTCTCAACGTTCTCTACGCGTTGAGAATGTACAAGAATCGTTCGATCACGCAACGCTTGCTGATCACCATACAAAACAGATTTCAGACTTTCTCCATCTCGCTCGACAGCTCGTGCGTCCTTAAGACTACATAGTTCAGATAGAGTCGGGAGCACGTCAATGTGAGCACAAAGCTGATCCACATCCCGGCCTCCGGTTAACTTACCATCCGGCCAGCGAATGAACATCGGGACACGATGGCCTCCATCATAGTTAGAGCCTTTGCCAGCCTGCATCCCCGCGTTGTATCCCTTCCAGGTACCATTCTTGGTCGGTCGCCAGCCGGCCGCACTTCCGTTATCCGTCGTGAAAATCAAAATGGTATTATCAGCGATCTTTAAGTCATCGAGTTTCTTCATGAGCTTACCCATGTTGTCGTCAATGTTTTCAATCATGCCATAGAATTCAGCTTGAGGAGAGCCAACGCCCTTCTCTTTGTAAGGATTCGAGTACTGCTCAGAAACCAAATAGGGCCCATGCGGAGCGTTGGTTGAAATATAAGCAAAGAACGGTTTCTTACGATTGCGTTCAATGAACTTCAGAGCATCCTCAAACCAGACATCGGTACAGTAACCCTTTTGAGGCTCTGGCTTACCATTTCGCCAGTAAGTGTCATCAAAGTAATCATTACCCCAATAGTCCGGGCCCTGACCGACACCACCACCGCCGTGGATAAAGGTATAGTCAAATCCTTGATCCTGAGGACGTACTGGATAGTTATCGCCGAGATGCCACTTCCCAAACATTCCGGTTTTGTAGCCGCCATCACGGAAGACTTCAGCAATCGTGTATTCCTGAGTATTCATCAGACTGCGGCCCATAATCGTATGCCAGACTCCGGTTCTGGTAGAGTAGCGACCGGTCATTAAAGCACTGCGAGTCGGGGAACAAGTCGGGTCCACGTGATAATCGGTCAGGCGAACACTCTCAGAGTGAAGTTGATCCAAGTTTGGTGTTTGAATCATGGTGTTCCCATGCGCACCAACATCGCCATAACCTTGATCATCTGTGATAACGACGATGACATTTGGCTGGGTATCACGAGCCGAGACCAGGGGAGTCAAGTGGGCAAAAGCAAGTAAGATGAGCAGGCGATACATCTATTAAATCTCCCTCAGGGATGAATTGGATAAACGTGGATATCCAATCAATGTACCACAGGGAGAAACGAAATAAATCCGTCCAACCGTCATTAATCGCGTGACGCAGCCGTTGCTCTTAAGATGTAGTAAGCTAGTGTCAGTAACGTAGAAACCATGGCTGCCACATACGTCATCGCAGCTGCGTTGAGAACTTTATCCATTCCTACGCGCTCTTCCCGGTAGATGATTCCGGCATCCACCACGATCTCTTTGGCTCGTCGCGTTGCATCAAATTCGACTGGTAGTGTTACCAATTGGAATAACAGCACTAGGCTAAACAGCCCACAACCGGCATAGACAACGTATTTGCCAATACCAACACCACCGGAGGCGTAGAGCATCACTAAACCGAGTACCATCACAATATAACCAAGTGTATTACCAACGGTACAAAGGGGCACCAGGCTGGAACGCATTCGAAGCGGACCGTAATTCTCTGCGTCCTGAATCGCATGCCCGGCTTCATGAGCAGCAATCCCGATCGAGGCCACCGATGAGCCCTGAAAAACGTCCTGAGACAAAACGAGTTGTTTAGACAGCGGATTGTAATGATCAGAAAGAAAACCACTGGTTTGCACCACATCCACGTGATGCAAACCTGCGCGGTCTAAAAGCTTTCTCGCAGCCTGAGCTCCCGTATAGCCATTCATCGATCCAACTCGCGAATACTTCTTAAACGCGGCCTTCACCCGAATACTAAAGAAACCAGAAATGACTAATGACGGCAATAATACCCAAATAATGTACTGGAGATCGTAAAACATGAAATCTCATTTTCTTTAAAGTGAAGAAGCCCAAAACTAAGCTACGTCTATTTTACGCGGTTTGGCTTTCGCTTTCTTCCCCAATGTGATCGTTAACATGCCATTTAACAATTTGGCGTCAATGGAATCTGCTGCCACAGAATTTGGAACTTTATATTCCTTGTGAATTTGTCCCGTCCGTTGATAACCAGAAACTAGATCTGCACTATCCTGTGTGACAGCAGAACATTCGCCCTGGATCGAGAGTAAGCCTGTTGGCAAAATCTCAACATTGACATCTTCCTGAGCAAAACCAGGCACTTCCATCTGCAATATGAATTTGTCATCCTGTTCCCAAATAGTGACATTAGGCTCGAAACTCGCTTGATTGTTGTGAGTTTCCAAACCAAAAACTCGATTCATCTCGTCCTGTAACCAGCTTAACTCAGCCTGAAACGGACTCTTGCGTGTAATCAACATAGTGATAGCCTCCTTTAATTCGGCAGATAAACTTCTCTACCCCGTATTAAAGCAATCGCCGTGCCAAGGATTAGTTACAAACCCAATCAAAAAATACACTGCCGCCCTTTTTCCCACAGGCATACCTCCAAAACGCTGCTTTTATCGATGTTTCAAAAATCGGTTCTCCGCGGTTCCAAGATTATTTATTGAAAAAACCACCCACTCCTGTGCAGCAGCAATAAATCAAATCATCCACTGATGCCATATAGGCATAGCAGACTGCTATTTTGGCACTTTTAAGTAATCCGACTAACCCCCCTACAGTGACTTCTTTTTGTCGCTGGTTGTTGCAGGATGGGAGATTATGTCAGTGAACGGCCCGAGTCTATCTTGACTGATGTGCCGGTAACCATGCGGTTCTCCAGGAAAAAAGAAACAGCCTGACAGAACGGCTCCGGATCATCAACGCACTGAATCGGAGTCATCGCTTGGATTTCTGAGCGGTGTTCTGATGAAAGCTCATCTGGAAAGAGGATATTGCCCGGGTGGATACAGTTCACGCGGATATTTTTATTCAATGCGGCAAGTTCTACAGCTAAGGCCTTTGTGGCCGTTTCCAATCCCCCTTTCGAAAGAAAGTAGCCAATATATTGCGGATATGGGCGATCCACTGCCCAATCTCCTACTGTGACAATAGCTCCACCGGTTGTTTGCTTCACCATCTGCATTCCCACTTTTTGGGCGCAAAGTACTGTCCCCAGCGCGTTGACCATCAACTGCTTTTGAATCTGGGCGGCGGTCAATTCAGCCAATGGCGTCGGTTTCCAGACCGAGGCTAAAGTTACAAGACCATCAATCTGGCCGAATCGCTTAACAATCCGAGCGACTAGCTCAGCTATCTGTTCATCACACGTTACATCAGCTTGTTCAAAACTAGCGAAAACACCTAACTCTTTGGCCAATTGCTCTCCCAACTCCACATTCTGCCGGCCATGCAAAACTACCTGATAGCCAATATCTATTAAGTACCTAGCCAGATGAAAGCCAACACGTCGACGACTGCTACCAGTGATGAGAATGACTTTACGCATTTTGGACTAGGCCTTCTTCTATTTTCAATCAGGAACTGCTGACCACCGATTACAAACCAATCCAGCGGCGAGACTAACTTACCTATACCTTATATATCACCAACAAATGCAAAAATCGCAACACTCTCCTTTAATTCGGGTTATATTGTTAGGGTTGATTAATTGAGAGATTTTCAATAATTCGACGAAACTTGGGCAACTTCACAAGTGTTCAATGATTACAAAAGCAATCAAAAATAACCTCATCTATGAAATATAGGATTTCTCCAATGAAACTTGTCAAACTATTCACGCTTGCGACAGCATTGATGGCAATGGTCATCGTACCAGTAGTCCATGCTCAACCTGGCGGCGGACGTCAAGGCGGTCAAGGCGGTGGACGTCAAGGCGGTCAAGGCGGTCAATTCGGCGGTCGTGGAGGCGGACAAAACAATATTTCGATTAATCAGTTACTACAATCTGAAAAGGTTCGTAACGAAGCAGAAATTTTTGATGAACAAGTTGAGGAACTGAAAGAAGCTTCTGACAAGATCCGTGCAGAAGCCCGGGCCAACCAAGGTGAACGACCTGACTTCCGTAATCTTTCGGAAGAACAACGCCGAGAACTCTTCGAAAAATTCCGCAAGAGTTCTGAAGAGACGCAGAAAAAAGTCAACGCGGCTGTTGAGGAAATCCTACTTCCTCACCAACTAGAGCGACTAGAAGAAATTCGTATGCAGCTTCTCGGTACTGGTGCTCTGTTATTAGAGCCCGTCCAAAAGAAATTAAAGATCACGGATACTCAGAAGGCCAAGTTTGAAGAAATCTCCAATGGTACTCGCGAGAAGTCTCAAGAGATGTTTGGAGGTGTCCGCGAGCAATTCCAACAACTGGGCGGCGACCGAGAAAAAATTCAGGCGATGATGGCTGAAATTCGCGAAAAGATGGAAACGGTACAGAAAGAAGCTGAAACAAATATGGTTGGAACTCTAACCGCTGCACAAAAGAAGCAATTTGAAGAAATGAAAGGCAAGCCTTTCGAAATTTCTCGCGAAGAACTTCGACCACAACGTCCCGGTGGGCAAGGTGGTCAGCGTCCCGGTGGGCAAGGTGGTCAGCGTCCCGGTGGGCAAGGTGGTCAGCGTCCTCAGGGACAACCCGGCCAGCGTCCAAGTCTCTAAAAAGACTCGACTGCGAAAAAAAAGAGAGAGGTGCTCATATGAGTGCCTCTTTTTTTATGCAGTCAAATTCTAATTACTCGCTTACCCTTGGTTTAACAGTTTGAAACCACAGAACATAATAAAAGACTGAACAAATCATAGGATTAACCTTAGAGCAGACATAACACATGAGAGCCATCCTTCTTGAAGAACCTAAGAATTTCAAAACCATTGAAGTCGACGAAGCGCCGGCCCCCGGTCCCGGTGAAGCCTTGGTTGCCGTACACCGTGTCGGAATCTGCGGTACCGATATTAGCGGCTATTTAGGCAAGTTCCCTTTCTACAGCTACCCTCGTATTCCCGGGCACGAATTGGGAGTGGAAGTTTTGGAAGTAGGTGAAGGTGTTGAAAATGTAAAGTCAGGCGATCGTTGCAGTGTCGAACCTTACATTAACAACGAAGCAAGTTTCGCCAGCCAACGCGGGCGTTCCAATTGTTGTGACAACCTCGAAGTTCTGGGGGTTCATACCGATGGTGGTATGCGTGAACGATTCATTGTTCCCGCTCGCAAACTCCATCCATCTCACGGTGGCCTGGAAATGGAACAACTGGCACTTGTGGAGACGCTTGCCATTGGTTGCCATGCTGTCGATCGTGCGAAACCAACGGCGGATGATACGGTTCTGATCATTGGTGCCGGGCCCATCGGTCTGACCTGCGTCGAGTTTACCCGGCTTACACCGGCCAAGATGATTGTCATGGACATGAATGAAGATCGTCTGGCTTTCTGCCGCAACAACATGAATGTCGAAAAGACGGTAACCTTTAAGGGTGACGATTCCGAAGAACAAGCGTTGCGAGATGCCAACGGTGGTGAACTGCCAACCATCGTTATTGATGCCACGGGCAATGCTCAAAGTATGGCGAACGCAATGAACTTCGTCGCTCATACAGGGACCCTGGTTTACGTCGGTATCACTCTGGGTGACATTGTCTTCCCTCATCGCTGGCTGCATGCCAAAGAAATGAACTTACTTTCATCGCGAAACGCCTTACCTGGTGACTTCGCACGCATTATCAAACTCATTGAAGACGGCAAGATCGACACGCGTCCCTGGATCACTCATCGCACAACACTAGAAGAGCTTCCCGAAGTCTTCGACTCGTACACCAAACCGGAAACCGGCGTTATCAAAGCTATTGTTAGCATTCAGGACTAACTTAAAATCTTTATCCGGTCAGCCAAACACTTCGACCGAATTACCCTAGAGGAATTGAATCATGGTTAAATCAGCCATCACCGTCAGTTTAGTAGAAGCCGCCCGAGGTGGTCCGTTTGTCCTATGGGATGGATTGGAAGCCGGTTGCAAAACAGCCAGGGAACTTGGATTCGATGCGATTGAAGTTTTCTCGCTGGGTCCCGAACAAGTTGACTCAGACGAATTAGAGAAACTTCTCCAGGATCATGAACTTTCACTAGCCGCGGTTGGAACCGGAGCAGGCAAGGTAAAGCACGGCCTCACACTGACTTCAGCCTCCAGAGAAGAACGTGAACAAGGCAAAGAATTTATTAAACGGATCATCGAGATGGGTGGGCGATTTGGCGCCGGAGCCATTTTGGGATCGATGCAAGGTTTTTGGGGGAAAGACGTTCCTAAAGAGGAAGCGTTAAAATATCTAGCAGAAGCTTGCGGTGAACTGGGCGAATATGCCAAACAGTTTAATGTTCCATTTATTTACGAACACTTAAATCGTTTTGAAACCAATCTCTGTAATCGAGTTGAAGAAAGTGTTGCTTTGCTTAATACGCTTGGCAATGACCACAACGTTGTCATCTTGGCTGACCTGTTTCATATGAACATCGAAGAAGTTGACATCTGCGAAGCCTTCCGCACGGGTGCGGAGCTAATTGGTCATATTCACTTTGTTGATAATAATCGTCGCCCCATTGGTGGAGGCCACATCGACATGGTGTCTGTTTCTGCGGTCATCAAAGAAATTGGCTATGACGGATACCTTAGTGCCGAAGCGGTCCCCTACCCGACAGAATACGAAGCCGCCAAGCAAACGATCGACTCCTACAACAAATACTTTGGTTAATATCGTTGACCAATACGTCACAGAAAGCATGACTCATGTCAGAACAATCTCTTCCTAAAGCAGTTTGTCTTGGTCTCGATCCTAGTTTTGGATTTGGTGACCGCACAGGCGTTGCCACTCCTGGGCACGTCGCATCGATGAAGCGAGCTGGTAGCGGTATCCAACCGATTTTTCCGCAACAATCCATCCGTGAGATGGCTCGGACTTCCCGAACCCCCATCGGTGTGATGACGGATGCATTACAGGGTATGGTCCATTCAGGCTGGACCGGAATTACTGGTGCGGATGCAGACCACTTGAAGACGAAGGAAGACGTCGACGTAACTGCCGAAGTGGGCTTCACCTTTTTTACGATCGACCCCTCTGATTACGTGGACGCAGAGGCAGACGATTACGATGAAGCAACACTACGAGAAAAATATGCCGAAGTTGCTGAAGATGTAAACTGGGTCGCTGATTATCAGGGTAAGACCGTTACATTAGCCAATGGCACGACGATTGATCTCAATGAAGAAGCTTGTCTGCGAGCTGCCGTAAAGTACGGCCGGTCTCTTAACCACGCTCTGGACCTCGCAGCCTATATCGCTCAGATACAGCAAGCGGCCGGTCGTGATTACGAAATTGAATTGAGTGTCGACGAAACTGAACAGCCAACCACATTGGCTGAACACTACATCATTGCGGACCAATGTCTGAAAAATGAGATGAAACTCGTCAGTCTAGCCCCGCGTTTCATTGGCGAATTCGAAAAAGGCGTGGACTTCATTGGTGACCTCGAGGCTCTTGAAGTTTCTTTGAACGACCATGCTGAAATCGCCCGTCTGCTGGGACCTTATAAGCTTTCACTTCATAGTGGGTCCGACAAGCTATCAATGTATGGTCTGTTGAGCAAAGCAACGAAGGGCTTGTGGCACGTGAAAACTGCTGGGACGAGTTATCTGGAAGCATTACGCGTTGTCGCTCGGCATGAAAAATCACTCTTCCGGGAAATCGTTGAATTCTCCCGCGAGCGTTACAATACAGATAAGGCAACGTATCACGTTCATGCCACTCTTGAAATGGTCGCAGCCCCGGCTGAGATCGACTGTGATACCGAGCTGGAGCGACAGTATCTCGAACTTTGGGACGAAGTCCCTCAGGGTAAAGGATTTACACTTCCCGGGCGACAAATCCTCCACTGCACATTCGGTAGCGTACTTACCAATGAAAAATTGGGACCGTTGGTAGCCGATATTTTGCGACAACATCCAGACACCTACACAGAAGTTTTGGACGACCACTTCACTCGGCATCTTGAAGCCCTACAATCAGGCATGTAATCGAAAGGAACCCGAGAGCCATGCTAAAGCATCAGTTAATCCATCCAAAAATCAACGAGGTTTTAGGACGTGCCGGACATCATTCCCGGGTCCTTATCGCGGATGGCAACTATCCGTGCTCTTCGACACTTGGCCCTCATGCCGAGTTGGTCAGCCTCAATCTGTCACCGGGTCTGCCAACTTGTGACCAAGTTCTTAAGGCCTTGTTAACAGCCATTCCGATCGAACGTGCATGCACGATGATGTATGAAACCGAAGGTCCCTATGCACTCGCCGGAGACCCTCCCGTTTGGGACGATTATCGCCTGTCCCTTCAGGAAGCGGGAGTGGATATTGAGTTAGAGCCCATCGATAAGTGGGACTTTTATCCTCAAGTTTCCACGCCAGATCATGTCCTAACCATCCAGACGGCAGACCAACAACGCTTTGCCAATCTGTTACTTCACATCGGCGTCCGCATGGATTAGCCCGCATCTGATTTGAAAGTATGCCATGAAAACTCGACGACTTGGGAACACTGATCTGGATCTTTCGGTTGTCAGTTTTGGAGCCTCATCATTAGGGGCGGAATTCCGTAATGTCGATATCAGTGAGGCCCTCTCTGCTGTACCTGCTGCTTTAGACTGCGGAATGAATTTCATCGACACCTCTCCATACTATGGCCGAGGTATCGGTGAAGTCCTACTCGGGATTGCCCTCAAAGATATCCCACGGGACCGTTACTTCCTCGGTACAAAACTGGGGCGTTACCACGTCAACCACTTCGATTTCTCGGCTCAACGAGTGGTTGAGAGTGTCGATGTGAGTCTTCATCGTTTAGGTACGGATCACCTGGACATCATATTGTGCCACGATATCGAATTCGTGGAGCGTCAACAAATTGTGGATGACACGAT
>Ga0315316_10004102_pt1 | contig 10618 bp, 9 predicted proteins | sample M160m3416metaG_FD_203702 | JGI IMG/M metagenome (GOLD analysis project Ga0315316, IMG submission 203702) | Ammonia-oxidizing marine archaeal communities from Monterey Bay, California, United States - M1 60m 3416 | ecosystem: Environmental > Aquatic > Marine > Intertidal zone | place: USA... | reverse complement strand
AAGCTCTCCGGCGCGACTTCGTGGAGACCTCGACGCCCTCGCCGCGAGCTTGAAGATGCTGGCCGCCCCACCGGCGCGCCAGCGATCCTACGCGGGCATGCTGCGCCACGCGGCCATCCTCCAGTTCGAATCCTCGGCGGCGCCAGCGAAGATCCTCGAGGGGCTCGCCGAGCGATCCCTCCTCAGCGCGTCGCTCCGCGCGGCGGTCTCCGCGGTCGACGAGGCCGTGTTCGCGCTCTATCAAGCCCACGGAAGCCCCGGCTTTGAGCGCGCCATCCTCACGAACTCCCCGGCGTGGTGCGCGGTGCGAGCCTCCGCCCTCGCCGCGCTGCAGGCGCTGCGCGAGCAGCGTTCGCGCGACTGACCCTGCGCTAGGAGCCCGGGAGCCTTCGGATCCCATGCAACGGCACCTCTCGACCACTCGCCGCCAGGATGTCGTGCCCCCACCGCTCGAGCCACAGCACGCCCCCGTCGAGATTTCGATACACGTAGGTCGCGACCCGCGCTCGCGCAGGGCGCCCGTGCGCTCCCACGCCAGCGGCGCTGGACTGGCCCCGCCGCTCCAGGGAAAAATCTTGGCCATCGACCCGCAGCGATCTCGCGGGCTCCCCCGACCAGCCGTGATCGCGCAGCGCTTCGAGCACGAGCGCCATCCCTCGGGCTGGCTCCACCACCACCCAACGCTCGCGATCCCCATCCCGAACCACCACCACCCGTCGGTCGGTCGCGCCTTCGCGGAGGCTCACGACTCCCTCGACGATATAGTCGCCGGCGGCGCCCTGCTCCGCGAGCTCGAGCAACAGCACGTCTCCCACTCGGATCGCGAGCAAATCGTCTTGTTCGTCTCCGCGTCCGCCGACACCCCCGACCCAAGACTCTCCCGAAGTCAGCGCGCGGACGCCCCCGATCCCGCCGCCGCCAGGGAGCGCCGGCGCCATTTGGATTTGGCCGTCGAGCCGCTCGGCGACGAGCGCGCGAATACGTGCCCGCACCTCCGGTTGTGCGGCGGGCAGACCCTCCGGCCCATGCTCAGCATTGGCCTCGAGCATCCGGCCGGCGTCGCCCCAATCTCGCATTCGACGCGCGGCCAACACGCCCACCCAAAAGGCGCCGCCGAGCGTGAAGGCGAAAAACAACGTGCCCATGCATCGAGCATACGCCGGGGTCCGATGAAAATCCCGAACCAGCTGGAATTCGCGAGGTTTTCTCAGACCTACGGTGTCGCAGATCCCGCGCCGGAGCCGGGGCGAATACCGCACTGTGCAGGCACTTGCCCACCTAGCTCAGCGCGGACTCCCAACCCTTGACGTGGCTCGGGTCTGACCGATACAAGGCCACGGACGCACCGTCGCGGTCGTTGTTTTCGTCTCTACGGCGAAACTGCACGCCTCGGCATCTCGCGTCCCCCCTACGTGATGGAACGAACCCCATGGGATCCCGAAGGCGTCGAAGTCCGGCTCAATGAAGCCGGACAACTCGCCGATCCGAACGCCGCCGAGCGACTCGATCTGCGGGAGCTCTTCGAACAGCTCGTCACCGCCCGGGTCATCGACAATCACCTCACCCATCTCGGCCTCCCCATGTGGGCCCCCTCCTCCGGAGGCGAGGCCCCGCTCGTCGCTCTCGGCGCCCTCCTCCACAGTGAAGACTGGGTGTTCTCGGGCGGGCGGGATATCCCGCTGGCCTTGGCGCGAGGCGTTCAGCTCACCGAGGTGCTGCGTCAAGTCCTCGGACTTGGAGGCGCCCGCGTGCGCGTCCAAGCCGGCGCCAGCGCGGTCGGATCTTCGGAGCACAATCTCGTACCCCCCACGGAATCGATGGGGCTCCAGGTCGGGATGGCCACGGGCTTCGCCCACGCTCAAAAGCTCGGGCGGGCCCCTGGAATCACGGTCGCGACCTTCGGCGAAGGCCTCACCACCGTGGGCGCCGTTTCGGAGGCGCTCGCCATCGCGGCCGCACAAAATCTCCCGCTGGTGTTCTTGTGCAAGAGCCAACTCTGGCCGGACGCGCCTCCCGCGGAGGCGGGCATCTTTGGCGATCCGGTCCAAGCGCGCTGCTCCACCATGGGCATGTGGGCGCGCAGGGTCGACGGCGCCGACCTCGTCGCGGTCCACGACGCCTTCGATATGGCGTGCGCGCGCGCGCGCGACGGCCTCGGCCCGTGCATGGTGGAGTGTGTCATCACTCCGTTGCACCGCGCTCCGCCGGCGCACCGTGATCCCGTGGAGCGCCTGCGCCGATTCCTTGAGGGGGCGGGCAAGTGGACCCAAACCTCCCACGACATCGTCGAAGCCAAAGCGAAGAGCAAATTCCAAAAGGCGCTGCACGAACTCGGAGTCGATCAATGACGACGGTCCTCGAACAGCTCGCAACTGTGGTCGCGGAGTTGCTGCACGAGGACGCCCGCCGCGTGGTGTTGGGCGAGGACGTGAGCGACGGTGGCATGCTCGGGCTCACCCGCGCCGCGCTCGCTGACGAGACCCTCGCGCCGCGATTACTCGGGCTCCCCTTGACCTCCACCGCGGGCCTCAGCCATGCCGCGGGGCTGGCCATTGGCGGCGCGCGTCCGATGGTCTTGATGCCTTCGGTATCGGCGCTCGTCGAGGGGCTCGCTGCGTTGCGCGAGACCACCCGGTTTTCAAAGCGCTACGACACGGAGCGCTCGTTGCCGCTGCTCATCGTCGCACCGTGCGGCCCTGGGTTTGGGCTCGGTGGCGACGCCGCCATGGACGCGGTCTCATACCTGACGTGCATCGACGGCCTCCGCGTGCTCGTCGGGGCGGAGCCATCGGAGTTTCCGGCGTTGTTGCGGGCCGCCGCCGCCTTTGACGCTGGCGAATCCCCCACGGTGCTCCTGTTGCCGCGGAACTTGCTCCTCCGGGAGATGGATCCGAGCACGGACGACGAGCTTGACGACGCCATCGACCAAGTCCGCACGCTTGAGCATGGCGACGACCTCACGGTGTTTTGTTGGGGCGCCGCCGTCGAGCGGGTGCAGCAGGCGGCGCAGCGCGCCGAAGCGTCGACCCGCGTGACGGATCTGGTCTCGCTGCAGCCGCTCGACCGCGACGGGATCCTCGAGGCCGCGCGCGCCACAGGCCGCGTCGTCATCGTGAGCCCGGGCGCCCCCTCCAACGGACCCTCGTGTCAAATTGCCGCGCTGCTTGCGGACGAGGCCATCTTGCATCTTGACGCGCCCGTGAAGCATCTCTACGGGCGCACCGGCGACGTGGAAGCGCGCCACGAACACGACCTGATCCCGAGCATCGACGCCATCACCTCGACGCTCAACGCGACCGCGACCTACTAGCGTCACCCGCTCCGGTGACCACGAAAGCACCCCTCCCATGCATGAATTCAAACTCCCCGAGATCGGCGAAGGTGTCGTCGAAGGTGAAATTGTCCAGTGGCTCAAACAACCGGGCGAGCGCGTCGTGGCCAATGAGCCCTTGGTGGAGGTGATGACCGACAAGGCGACCGTGGAGATCCCCTCTCCTGCGACCGGGACGGTGCAGGCCCTGAAAGCAGGCGAAGGCGACATCTGCCCCGTCGGCGACCTCATCGCGCTCATCGAAGAGGGCGACGCGCCCGCGGAGGCCGCGGCGCCAGCAGCAGCCGACGGCGCCGGAGGGGGCGCCGGCGATCACGAGATCCCCGCGACCCCGGCGGCCCGGGCTTTGGCCCGAGAGCGCGGCATTGAGCTGAGCTCGATCACCCCCAACGCCGGCGGCCGTATCACCAAGCGAGAAGTGCTCGCTCATGAGCCCAGAGCGCCAGAGGCGGCGACCCCGGCCGCCGCCGCCACCGTCGCGGCGACCCCGGCCCCCTCGCGCGGGACGCCTCGCGCGGTCGTTGAAGCAACCCCGGTGGCGGCGAGCCCCGCTCGCGGATCCGCGACGCTCGCGGCTCGACCGACCTCGCCTCCGCCCATGCGCGTCGGGGACCTGAGCGATCGTCAGGATGAGACCATCCCGTTCCGAGGGATGCGACGTGTCATCGCCGACGGCCTGGTGCGCTCCTACTCCACCGCCGTGCACTACACCTACGTGGAGCAGATTAACGTCACCCGCCTGGTCGCGCTCCGCAAGCAAGCCAAGGCGGCCGCGGCAGAAGAGGGGGTGTCGCTGACCTACCTCCCGTTCATCGTGAAGGCGACGCTCCACGCCCTCCGCAAGTACCCCATCGTCAACGCCATGCTCGACGAGGACGCCAAGCAGATCGTCATGAAGAAGCGCTACCACATCGGTGTAGCGACCGCGACGGAGTCCGGGCTCATGGTGCCCGTGCTCCAAGACGCCGACCAACTCTCCTTGCTCGACATCGCGCGTGAGGTGCGGCGACTCGGCGAAGGCGCGCGCGCGGGTCAACTCTCGCGCGACGAGCTCTCGGGGAGCACCTTCACCATCACCAGCCTCGGCACCATCGGTGGCGTGCTCGCCACGCCGATCTTGAATCACCCCGAGGTAGGGATCATGGGGGTTCACGCGATCCGCAAGACTCCAATCGTCAATGAACGTGACGAGATCGCGGTCGGCCACATGATGAATCTCTCCGTCTCCTTCGATCACCGCGTCGTCGACGGCTTTGAAGGCGCCTCCTTCCTCCAAGAAGTGAAGCGCTACCTCGAGAATCCCAACCTCCTGCTCCTCGCGAGCATCTAGAGCCCCCCCTCGCGGGCTCGCGACCCCCGCGCCCCCTCCGACCACGAACCTCACGAGCGAAACACCCATGGCTACCATCAAGAAACACGCAGTCGTCATCGGCGCCGGGACCGGCGGTTACCCATGCGCCATCAGGCTCGGACAGCTCGGCGTCGACGCCATGCTCGTCGAGAAAGACAAACCCGGCGGCGTCTGCCTTAACTGGGGATGCATCCCCTCCAAGGCGCTGATCTCCGCGACCAAGTTGGCCCACAAGGCCTCCCACGCCTCCAAGATGGGCCTGAAGTTCGAACAACCCGAGGTCGACATGAAGACCATGCAGGGCTGGAAATCCGGGATCATCAAAAAGCTCACCGGGGGCGTCAAGAGCCTCGTCAAAGGGAACGGGTGCGAGTACGTCACGGCCACCGCGGAGTTCCTCGATCCCCATCGCGTCAAGCTCACCTACCCGGGCAAGAAAGCGGACGACATCGTTGAGGCCAAGCACTTCATCGTCGCGACCGGTTCAGTCCCCATCCAAATCCCCGGCTTTGAGATCGACCAAAAACGCATCGTGGACAGCACCGGCGCCCTGGAGATCGACTACGTCCCCGAGGAGATGGTGTGCATCGGCGGCGGGATCATCGGCCTCGAGCTTGGGCAGACCTTCCAGCGCCTCGGCACGAAGCTCACCGTGCTCGAGGGCCTCGATCGAATCCTCGGCGCCTGCGACGCCGACACCGCCCAAGTGGTCGCCCGTCAGATCAAGTCGGACGGCGGTGAAATCGTCACCAACGCCATGGCCACGGGATGGAACGAGCGCGACGGCAAGGCCTGGGTTGAGTTTCAGACCAAGGACGGCAAGAAGCGAGAGGTGTCCGCGGACGTCGTGCTGGTCGCCGTGGGTCGCCGCCCCGTCGCCTCCGGCTTCGGTCTGGAGAAAACCGGTGTGAAGGTCAGCGATCGCGGATTCATCGAGGTCGACGACCAGCTCCGCACGAACGTTCCCCACATCTTCGCCGTCGGAGACGTGGTCGGCGGCGCCATGCTCGCCCACAAGGCGAGCCACGAGGGTGAGCTCGTCGCCGAGATCGTGCACGGAAAAAATCGAGTCAACGACGTCCGCAGCATCCCCAACGTGGTCTTCACGGAGCCGGAGATCGCATCCGCGGGGCTCGGCGAAGAAGAGGCGAAGGCCGCGGGTCACGAGCTGAAGATCGGCAAGTTCCCGTTCGCGGCGAGCGGACGAGCCATGGCGATCCAAGAGACGACGGGCTTCGTCAAGGTCCTCACCGACGCGAGCGACAACCGCGTCCTCGGGATTCACATCGTAGGTCCCGAGGCCAGTGACCTGATCTCCGAGGGCTCGTTGGCCATCGAGATGGGGGCGTTCGCAGAGGACATCAGCTTGACGATCCACCCGCACCCGACGCTAGGAGAGGCCGTGATGGAGGCCGCCAAGCACGCCATCGGCGAGGCGGTCCACGTGATGAACAAGAGCTGAGCCCTCACAGGCTGAGCACGTTCTCAAGACGCCGCATCATCGCGACGCGTCGTTGCGTCACTTTGGACGTCCCGTCATGCAGGCGGGCGGTCTCCGCGAGCACCTCCGCGAGCGGAACGCGGGACACATACGGATCCTCGGTCGGGCTCCCTTCCCCTTGGAATGGCTGCCACGCCATCATCTCATCGGCCCCTCCCCCCTCCAGCGTCCGGATCGCGGCGAGGGCGAAGCGCCCCGCGATCATCCGATCGCGATAACTCGGGCTCCCCCCGCGAACGAGGTGCCCGAGGATCGTGGCGCGGACGGAGGCCCCGCGGTAGCTCGAACCATCGAGGCGATCTTGGAGAGCCTCAACGATCGTTGACGTCGGCAGGCGAACTCCCTCCGCCTTGATAATCAGCGCGCGCTTCTTGCCCCGGTTCGGATGGAGACTCCGCGTGACCGTATCCCCGAGTTGAGCGAGGACCTCAGCATCTCCCCGACCTTGCTCTCGAAACATCACCGCGTCCGCCTCCACCGCGATGGCGCTCGCCATCGCCAGATACCCGCAGTCGCGGCCCATCACCTCCACCACGAACGCGCGGCGATGGGCGCTCGCGGTGTCGGAGATCCGATCGCAGGCCTCAACGATGGTGTTGAGCGCGGTGTCGACACCGATGCAGATGGAGGTAGCGCCGATGTCATTGTCGATAGACGCGGGGATCCCAACCACCCGCACGCCGTGCTCACGGCCGAGCTCGTGCGCCCCAGTGAGCGACCCATTCCCGCCAATGACCACCAAGCCGATGTCACCTTTGAGCCGTACGGCAGCCCTCGCGCGTCCCTCGCTCGTCAAGAAGACGTCGCTTCGCGCGGTTCCAAGCGCAGACCCCCCGAGGCGGGACAACCCCTCGATTTCGGGGATCGGCGCGAGCCCCCCTCCATCTCTCCGAGTGAGGGGGCGCGTGCGTCCCTCGACGAGGCCCTCATATCCATCGCACACCCCGATCACCTCGACACCTCGACTCGCGGCGATTTTTACCAGTCCACGCAGCGCAGCGTTCATGCCCGGCGCGTCCCCGCCCGACGTCAAGATCCAAATCGCATCCATCGCGATCAGCATACCCCGCATTGACTCCCAGATCTGCGCGGACCTTCACGCGCCTTCACGCGCCTTCGGGCACCGCGCCCGCAGGGCGCCCCCCCCGCACAGCTGCGAGCCCTCCCATAGGAGACGCAGCTGCGAGCCCTCCCCTAGGAGACGCGGCTGCGGGCCGTCCGCTTCAAACAACAAAAGACACGCCCTCGCCTCCTTCGCTATGGTGCGCAGGTGAACATCGGCCCCGCCATGGAAGTGCTCGCGCGCGAGCTCGGTCTCGCACAGGCCGCTCTCGAAGTAGAACTTCATCGGGCGCTCGTCTATGCGGCGACCGCTCATTATCCGAGTCGCGAGCTGCGCTTGGATTTTTCGGAGTGGGGATTTGAGCTCTCTCAGGTGTTTCGCGTGGTCGAGCGATCGACGTCGCCAGGTGAGCTGAGTCGACCCTCGCTCCAAAAACTCGGGTTCGAATGTGAGGTCGGCGAAAAACTCGTTCTTCCGCTCATCTCGCACACCGTCGACCTCGACGAAGTGCCCAAGGAGGTCGTGATTCGCGGACCCGTGATGCCATTCGAAGAGATGGTGACCAAGCGCGTGCTGACCCGATGGCTCTCTCGTGAAGGCGCGGCGCGCCTCCGCGAGACCTCTCCTGCCCGCATCTACCTCCCCCGCGACCCCTGCGATAGGTTCTCGAGCAATCGCTCCATCTCAACCGAGTCGCCAGCCGCCACGCTCATGGTCGGGCGGGTCCTCTCCTTCACCCCTCGCGCCGACTCGCGCCTGCTGGCCGCGCTCCGAGCGTTGGTCGAATCGCAACCCGAGGATGCACAGCTCGCGCTCGTCAGCGCGGGTGACGAAGACCCGGTGCGGCGACCGCTCGTCCTCGTCCTCGGCCGAGTCCTCGCGTTTCATCACGTCTCGGACCTCCCAGTCGGCCCGCTCGATTTGGCGTCGTACCCGGCGCTCGTGGAATCTACCGACGACGCCCTCCAGTTGATCTGGTCAGACGTCCGGGCCCTGATCGACAGACACCAACTCTTGGACGGCGACGCGGCCGCGCCCGCGAGCGACGACACCACGACGATCCGGCTGTTGGTCAACGGCGCCGATCACGACGCGCGCCTGGTGACCGGCCGCGTGGTCGCGTGTCCGAACCGCGACGATATCGACACGTGGGATCACCTCCGATACTCTGATCGTGTGACGCAGCTTCGTCGTGGCGGAATGATCGAATCACCGCCACTCGTCGCCGTCGAGGGCGAGACGATCAGCGTCGCCCGCGGTGGTACCCAGAACCTCCCACCGGAGGTGACCAGCGTCGCACCCATTCACAAAGACAGGCGTGTGTTCTTGCTCCTCACCCCGCGTGACTCCTGGGATCCACCCGACCGAGAGCGAGACGAGCACGGGAACACGCTGTCCGTCGCCCCCCTCGAGCTCACAGACGACAACCCACACCTCGCCCTTGAGCCCTCTTTTCGCCGCCCGCAACCCCGTTGCCCCGCACGAATTCGGCGCGTGTTCTTGATCGACGCGCTCCCTGATCAGACCGTCGTACCGATGGCCCGACCTCAAGGGCCGACCGGGGATACGGCGCTCCAGGCCTTCGATGAATTCCTCCAGTACTGTCGCCCCGACCTCGAAGCGGATATGCGCTTACGGCCTCCGGCGAGCCCAGAACAGATCGATCAGATGAGTCGAGAGTGCCTAGGGGATGTGCCCCTCAGCGCAGATCTCCAGCGCCTGTATCTCTGGCGCGACGGCCAAGAGCGCCGCTGGCCCCCGCTGTTCCTCTCAAGCCGGTTTTCGTTCGTGGGGCTCGAAGACGCAGACCGGCTCCGCCCTCAGGTAGAGCGTCGCTGGCGCGCGGTGCCCAACGACGTACCAGACGGCTGGATCGTCTTGGGACGCTCTCCCTCCGACGACTATCTCATCGTCGAGCGCGGCGGCCACGGGCGCGTGCTGGCCATGCTCCATGACGGTGAGCCTCAAGAGCAGATTTGGGCGATCAGTGACAGCCTGATTCACTTCCTCCACGAGGAGTTTCGCACCCGGATCCAGACCCACGAGGCGCCATGCATGCTCGCCGAACGGCTCCAGTTTGACGAGCGTCGCCTGCGGCGCCTGTCGCTCCAGTCGCTTCGTCGCACCAATCTTGAGGCGGCCCCACGGGGTACTGTCATCGTGATCCGCCAACCCTCCGACACCTGGCGAGCCTACGCCCGCATGATCCCCGATAGGATCGCGTGGATTTGCGCAAAGGCGCCATCGAAGGAGGCCGCGCTCGCGCTGCTCGACGACGGCGTCCATCGCCGCCCCCGCACGGAGTGGCAGGTTGGAAATCCAGATGACTTTCGGCACCTCGACGGCAAGTGCCACGCCTGGGCCGGCGTCATGAGGATCGCTCGCTGAGGGGCGTCGTGGTCGGCGGCGCCCCAACAAAGAGAGCGCGACCGGCCCACACCCGAGCCGTCACCGCGCGTCGTCTGTGCCCGTCGTGTCCGTGGGGTTGCGATCTGTAGGCTTGGTGGCGCTGTCGGTCACCGCTTTTTTGGTGGTCTCCACGACCTCGCCCACCTCTTTGGTCACGTCGGTGAGCGCCTTCGTGGTCGCGCGCCCCACCTTTTTGGTCGTCTGCTTGGCCTCCGAGAGGGCCTCTTTCGCGCCGCCCGTGACCACGTCACCTAGCCGCCCGACCTCCTTGCCGACCGTCTTTCCGGTCTTCTCCACGGCCGAGGGGGTCTCCCGCGGGAGCAGGCCAAAATGCCACGCCACGGCGATCCCCAGGGCAATTCCAACCCCCAAGATCATCCCCTTGAGGAGGCTCTTGAGCACTCGAAATCCGACATATGCGATCAAGACGAGGCTCACCGCCACAACGATCATGATCTGATTTTCGGACATGAGACGACGCTAACACCACCCTTCAGATGCCACAAGAATAGGCTGTCAGGCCCGGTCATGTGGCTGCGAGGCCCGCCGCTATCGAGCCTGCAACCCCACCTGCGCTCGCGCTCAACAGCGCTCTCCCGCGGTCGTCTCCCCCGATCTTTGGGTCGTTCGTGGCGTGACTACGCGAGGATGGGTACACTTCGATCCCATGTCCGCTCAACATCGTAGCGCCCCGCTCTCCCTCGCCCTCTGCCTCTCCGGTTGCCTCGCATCGAACGCGGACGGAGACGGCGGCAGCGCCGACAACGGAGAGGGCGTCACGCAGACAGAGTGTGCCGACGCCGTCGGATCTTGCGGTTCGCTGGTGTGCCAGCATCCCAACGAAGGGGCCACGCACGAGACCCCGTGCGCTGCCCTGAGCTTCGGGCAAAATCCGCCGACGAGCGGGACCCACTACAGCGTGTGGGCGAGCTTCAAGGTCTACGACGCGCCGATTTCCCGTGG
>Ga0315316_10004095_pt1 | contig 10627 bp, 9 predicted proteins | sample M160m3416metaG_FD_203702 | JGI IMG/M metagenome (GOLD analysis project Ga0315316, IMG submission 203702) | Ammonia-oxidizing marine archaeal communities from Monterey Bay, California, United States - M1 60m 3416 | ecosystem: Environmental > Aquatic > Marine > Intertidal zone | place: USA... | reverse complement strand
AATAAGTAAACATGGTAGAAAAAATTTAGAAGAAACTTTTTTAAAAATAGTTAGAGAATAATATGAAATTTAACAGAATGTATGCTTTGTCTCTTCGTCATCTTTATCTGATTAAAGGTTCTTTTCCAAGAATTCTAGATTTAATTTATTGGCCAACTATTCAAATAATACTCTGGGGTTTTATTTCACAATTTTTTACCATGCATAGCGATTATTATAATAATACTGTTGGCGTTATTTTAAGCTGTGCAATTCTTTATGATTTTTTATTTCGATCTAGCATAAGTTTTAATATGTTATTTTTAGAAGAAATTTGGAGTAGAAATTTTACCAATCTTTTTGTTGCTCCATTAAAAGTTAGTGAAATTATAACTGCACTGACATCTACAGCTCTGCTAAGAACTTTAATTGGAATAATTCCAGCAATAATACTAATGAGTCCATTATTTGGAGTTTCTTTATTGAAAATGGGTCCACCTCTATTTTTGCTTTTTTTAAGTTTATACCTTTTTGGTACAACGTTAGGTTTGTTAGTTACTTCAGGCCTTCTAAGGTTTGGGCCAGCTTTTGAAAATACAGCGTGGTCTTCTCTTTTCCTTTTGGCTCCATTAGGCTGTGTTTATTATCCTTTATCAATTTTGCCAGAATGGTTACAAATATTATCTAAATGTTTACCGTTAGTTTATATATTCGAGGAAGCAAGATCTATTTTAGTAAATAATATAGTAGATTATAAAAATATTGTAACTGCATTAGCATTAAATTTATTTTATTTTGTAGGTTCTGTTGTTATTTTTTATTTAGCTTTTGGTGGAGCAAGAAAAAAAGGAACGTTAATTAATATGGGTGAATAGTTTTTTGGCGGGCCATGTAGGACTTGAACCCACAACCTCAACGTCCGAAGCGTCGCGCTCTATCCAATTGAGCTAATGGCCCTTAAATACAGTTGATATACAGTATATAATAAAAATAATGACAAAAGATATATTTAATATAACTGTGCCGTTTAATTCACATGGATATAGAATTGATAAATTTTTACAGTCACAAATAAATGAATTAAGTAGAACTAGACTTCAATCTTTGATTCGTGATGGCCAGGTAAAAATAAATAACATAATAATTAAAAACGCCTCTAAAATAATAAAAGAAAAAGATCAAATAAAAGTTAATTTTCCGCCTGCAAAAATAACTCTGATTAAACCTAATAAAATTCCTTTGGATATTTTATATAATGACGATGATATAATTGTTATTAATAAGTCTCCTGGAGTAGTAGTTCACCCTGGGGCAGGTAATTACGATGCTACAATAGTGAATGGTCTTCTATTTAAATATAAAGATAATCTTTCAAGTATAGGTGGAAAATTAAGACCGGGAATCGTTCATAGAATTGATAAAGATACTAGTGGAGTAATTGTTGTAGCAAAAAATGACAATGCTCATATTAATTTATCAAAACAATTTAGCGATCATTCAATAAAGAGAATGTACGAAGCGTTGATTTGGGGTTCTTTGAAACCTCAAAATGGAAAAATAAGTGAAAGAATATCAAGAAGCATAAGAAATAGACAGCTCATGGCCGTAAGAAAAGAAAAAGGTAAAATAGCAATAACAAATTACAAAACTTTAAAAGTTTTTCAAAATTCAAATCTTCCTAAGATTAGTCTTGTAGAATGTCAATTGGAAACAGGAAGAACTCATCAAATAAGAGTTCACATGAATTTTAAGGGTAATCCAATTTTAGGAGACAAATCCTATGGTAAGACAAAAAAAAAATTTAAAAAAATTGACCCAAGTTTAGAAAAAAAAATAAATAACTTTAGTAGACAAGCACTACATGCAAAAAGCTTAGGTTTTATTCATCCAAGAACAAAAAAGGAAGTATTTTTTGAAGCAGCAAGACCTGACGATTTTGAAACATTGATTAAAAAGCTTAAAAAAGCTAGTATTTAGGCATCTTGTATTTGCCTCAATTTAATAATACATAGACTTTAAATTTATGAGCACAAAAACGTTTACCTCAAATTTGCCTTCTATAGATGTAGAGGGAGGTTTATCTGGATATTTAGTACAAATTAAAAAATTCCCTATGTTGAGCGCTGAGGAAGAGTATATGCTAGCTAAAAGCTGGAAGGACAGAGGAGATTTAAAATCTGTACAAAAGCTAATTACAAGTCACTTAAGATTGGTTGCAAAAATTGCAATGGGTTACAGAGGATATGGCTTACCAGTAAGCGAAATAGTTTCTGAAGGAAATATTGGTTTGATGCAAGCTGTTAAAAAATTTGAACCTGAAAAAGGTTTTAGACTAGCCACGTATGCAATGTGGTGGATTAAAGCATCAATCCAAGAATATATATTAAGATCCTGGAGTTTAGTAAAAATGGGTACAACTGCGGCTCAAAAAAAACTTTTTTTTAATCTAAAGAAAGTAAAAAATCAAATATCTGCAAATAATATGGGCGATCTGAAACCTGAGCATGTTAATGAAATATCAAAAAGATTAAATGTTAAAAAAGAGGAAGTTGTCTCAATGAATAGACGACTAGGTGGAAAAGAAAAATCACTTAATGATCCAATAAGAGATGGAGATGGTACAGAATGGCAAGACTGGATAGTTGATCATAGAACAGATCAAGAATTAAAATTCTCCCAAGATCAGGAGTTTGTTGAAAGAAAAAAATTAATGAATAATTCAATGAATATTTTAAATCCAAGAGAAAGAGAAATATTAACTGCACGAAGATTATCAGAAAATATTTCGACCTTAGAAAATCTAAGTAAAAGATATAAAGTTAGTAGGGAAAGAATTAGACAAATAGAAACAAAAGCTTTTGAAAAATTACAAAAAGCTATGCTTAACGCAGCAAAATCAGATAATTTGCTTTCAAGAAATTAATTGTTATTTAAAAGGATTTTCTAAAAGAATAGTATCTTCTCTTTTTGGGCTTGTTGAAATACTAGATATTTTAACACCGCAATAATTCTTAATAAAATTAATATATTTTTTTGCATTGTTTGGAAGATCTTTCCATTTTTTTATACCTTTTGTATTTTTTAACCATCCATTAAACCTTTTATATATTGGTTTTACTTTAACCTGGTCATGCAAAGCGCTAGGAAGATAATCAATTTTTTTCCCATTAAGTCGGTAAGCTACACAAATATATAGATTTTTTAATTCATCTAGAACATCAATTTTCGTCAAAGCTATTCCATTAATACCTGATATAACGCATGATTGTTTAACCAATACAGCATCGAGCCATCCGCATCTTCTTTTTCTATTCGTAACCGTGCCAAATTCTTTTCCTTTTCTTCCAATTTTATTTCCTACATCATTTTTTAACTCTGTAGGAAATGGTCCCTCACCCACTCTCGTTGTGTACGCTTTAACTATACCAAGAATATAATTAATTGTATTAGGACCACATCCTGTTCCTGCAAAAGCTGACCCTGCAACAGTATTTGAAGATGTTACAAATGGATACGTTCCATGATCCACATCTAAGAGCATGCCTTGAGCTCCCTCAAAAAGAATTATCTTTTTTTTCTTTTTAAATTCTTCTAATTTCTTCCAAATTGGCTTTGAATATCTGAGAATTTTTGAAGAAATTTTTTTCAAATCGTTAATTAATTTTTTTTTATTTATTTTTTTTTTTCCTAAACTTTTCCTTATGGAGTTATGATGAAATAACATCACATCAATTCTTTTTGATAAATTATTTTTATTAGCAAGATCCATAACTCTAATTGCTCTTCTTCCCACTTTATCTTCATAAGCTGGGCCTATTCCTCTTCTCGTTGTTCCTATTTTATCTGTATTTTTTGTATCTTCTCTTATTCCATCTAATTCTTGGTGTAGAGGCAAAATTAATGTTGCATTTTCAGCTATATATAAATTTTTATTTGTAATTTTTATTCCTTGTTTTTCAACTTGTTTAATTTCATCTAACAGAGCCCAAGGGTCTATAACTACGCCGTTTCCGATGATCGAAATTTTATTTTTTCTAACTATTCCCGAAGGTAATAATTTTAATTTATATGTAATATTATTTACTACAAGCGTATGTCCTGCATTGTGCCCACCTTGAAATCTTACTATCACATCAGCTTTTTCTGAAAGCCAATCAACAATTTTTCCTTTTCCTTCGTCTCCCCATTGAGACCCTATGACCGCAACGTTAGGCATTGATATTTTCTAAATTAAATGAAACTAGATGATTTAATGGTCCAAATCCTTTGCCATAACCTGGTGCAGAAATTATTGCTTTATCTACATATCTTAGAGAGATTTTGCATGATTTAGCTATATTCTTCTTTTGAGATAAACATGTGGCAAGAGCAGAAGACAAAGTGCAACCAGTGCCGTGTGTATTTTTGGTTCTAATTTTTCTTTTTTTAAAAACTTTTATTCCTTTTTTTGTAGCCAAAACATCAAAAATCATTTTATTTTTTAGGTGACCGCTTTTTAATAACACATTTTTTGATCCCATGTTGAGAATTTTTTTTGCTGCTTTAATCATATCTTCTTTACTTGAAATTGAATATCCGGTTAATACTTCTGCTTCTGGAATGTTCGGTGTAACTAAAGTACATAGAGGAATAAGTAGTCTTTTTAAATGCTTAATTGAGTTGTTGCTAATTAATTTTGCTCCACCTTTAGCAATCATTACTGGATCAAGAACAACATTTTTTAACTTATATCTTTTTAAAATTTTATGAACACTTTTTATTATATCTGTATTATGAAGCATGCCTATTTTCACTGCGTGAGTTCCAATATCATCCAAAATCATTTTTATTTGTTTTTTAACAATTTCTGCAGGAATTGAGATAATTTTTTTTACACCTTTAGTGTTTTGAGCGGTAACTGCGGTTATAGCAGTCGTAGCATAAGAGCCTAGCGCTGTTACAGTTTTAATATCTGCTTGTATACCAGCTCCACCCGAAGAGTCAGATCCTGCAATTATTAGTACTTTTGATTTAAGTTTCACTTTTTCAACGATCTTTTAATTATATTTATACATTTTGAAATTAAATTATTGTTATAAGACTCGCCCATAATTCTTATCTTTGGCTCCGTGCCTGATTTTCTTATTAACAATCTTCCATACCCAGTCATCAATTTATTTGCTTTTTTAATTGCTTTTTTGCACTTATTTTTATTAATAATATTTTTATCTTTAACTACTACATTTTCTAATACTTGCGGCAAAGGATCAAAAACATTAAGTAATTCACTTGCTTTTTTTCTCTTTCGTAATGAAAAAAGAACTTCTAATGCAACCATCAAGCCATCTCCAGTAGTTGCAAATTTTCCAAGAATTATATGTCCAGATTGTTCACCACCTAAATTAAAATTTAATTTTTTCATTTTCTCTTTAACATATCTATCTCCCACACCAGATCTAAAAAATTTAATTTTTTCACTTCTTAGAAAGCTTTCTAGTCCATAATTCGACATTAAAGTTCCAATTACACCACCCCTTAAAATTCTTTTTGACTTCCATCTACGAGCAAGCATTGCAATTATCTGATCTCCGTCAATAATTTTTCCTTTTTCATCACACATGATTATTCTATCAGCGTCACCATCAAAAGAGATGCCAACGTGTGCTTTGTATTTTCTTACTGCTGACTGAATTTTGAACGGATAGGTAGATCCGCATTTATCATTAATATTAAGACCATTAGGCTTCACACCAATCGGAAAAACTTTTGCTCCAAGACTTTTAAGTAATTTAGGAGCAGCTATGTATCCTGCTCCATTAGCGCAATCTAAAACTATTTTAATTCCTTTTAATTTAAATTTTTTTGGAAAATTTTTTTTTAATATTTGGATATATTTATCATTGCCATCTTCAAGTCTTTTAACTCTGCCCAACATTTTTGGATTTGTAAGTTGTTTTGTATTCTTGGCATCTATTAATTTTTCTATTCTATTTTCTATTCTATCTGACAATTTCATGCCATCTGGACCAAATAATTTAAGACCATTATCATAATAAGGATTGTGAGATGCTGTAATCATAATTCCCATGTTTGCCTTCATTGATCTCGTTAACATTGCAAGACCATTAGTAGGCAAGGGTCCTAACGTAAAAACATGCATTCCTCCAGAAACTAAACCAGATACCAATGCAGGTTCTAATGTATAACCAGATAGTCTTGTATCTTTTGCAATTACTGTTATTTGCTTAGTTTTTTTTTGATTTTTAAAATAAGTTCCTACAGCTAATCCAAACTTAAAAAATTTTTCTCCTGTGATGTTACCCTGGTTGACGGTACCTCTTATACCGTCTGTTCCAAAATATTTATTGCCCATGAGTTAATTTATATTTAATAATTTATTGAAAACTAGTATTCCTTGATTAATTTCTTTAACATTATGAACTCTAAATAACTGAACTCCCTGCGAAAGTCCATATAACACTGACGCCAATGTACCGCCGGTTCGGTCTGGAGTATCAAATTTTGTTACTATATGTTCTATAAATCTTTTTCTAGAAGTGCCAACTAATATTGGGCATCCCAAACTATGAAATGTAGAAATTTTCGACATAATTCTCAGGTTATGCTTTAAATTTTTTCCAAAACCTATTCCTGGATCTATAATGATTAACTCCCTTTTAAATTTTTTTTTAATAAAAAAATTAATTTTTTTTTCAAAAAAATCATATATATCAAGTAATGCGTCATCATACTTTGGATTTTTTTGCATAGTATTAGGTGTTCCTTGCATATGGTTTAAAATAAAAGGAGTGTTGTTAGATTTTATAGTATTAAAAGATTTTTTATCAAAATTTAAACCTGACACGTCATTAATAATATCAACTCCACATTCTATTCCTTTTTTCATTACATGCGATTTTCTTGTGTCTAAAGATAAAATTCTGTTTGAAAAATTTTTTTTCAATTTTATAATGGTATTTTTTATTCTATTCCATTCATCTTTACCATTAACTGTTTTTGATCCTGGCCTAGTTGACTCTCCACCAATATCTATAATTGTTGCACCACCTTTCGTCATTAAATTTGCTTGATCATAAGCCTGTGACTCATCAAAATATAAGCCACCATCAGAAAAGCTATCTGGTGTTATATTAAGAACACCCATAATTTGAGGATAATTAAATCTAACTCCACAAATATTTTTTCTTTTAGATGTTATGTTTTTTAAATCAGTTTTGACCAAAGATAATATTTTTTTATCTAAATTTTTTATTTCTGTAATCGGATGTGTTTTGCTTTCTGTAAATCCTATTTTTTTTCTATAAAATATTTCTAAATGGTCAAAAGCTATGTTTAAATTACCTGCCAAAGCTAGTGCTTTTTTGCTTTTAATAAGCTTTTTTGCGTAATTTCCGTAATAGAAATTACACGGCCTTGTGTAATATTTTCGCATTAAGAATTATACTGCAGGTTTTGGTTTTAAACCTAGTGAGCCTAAAGCTGATGAATCTTCAGTATTCTTGTCTTTTTCACCTTCATCGCTAGATCTTTTTGGATTAATATTTTTTAAAATCAAATTTTTTATCTCTTCGCCTGATAAAGTTTCATAAGTCATCAATGCTTTAGCCAATTTATGTAAATCTTCGAGCTTATCAGTAAGAATTTTTTTTGCTTTTTCATATCCTTCATCAACAATTTTTTTAATTTCTGCATCTACTTTTTTAGAAGTGTCCTCAGACATTTGTTGATGTCTTGCAACTGCTCTTCCCAAAAATATTTCTTGTTCATTTTCTCCATATTCCATTGCTCCAAGTGAACTCATGCCATATTGCATGACCATAGCTCTAGCTAATTTAGTGGCCTGATTAATATCCGAGCCTGTTCCTCCTCCTGCTCCTGTTGATATATTGTCTTTACCAAAAATAAGTTCTTCAGCAACTCTACCTCCAAAACAAACTGCCATTCTAGCTTTTAATTCTTTTATTGAATGCCCGTACTTATCTCTTTCAGGTAAATTAACAACCATTCCTAAGGCTCTGCCTCTTGGTATAATTGTTGCTTTATGAATAGGATCTGAATGATCTAAATTGAATGAAACTATTGCGTGACCGCCTTCGTGATAAGCTGTTTTCTTTTTTTCATCCTCAGTCATTACCATTGATCTTCTTTCCGCACCCATCATCACCTTGTCTTTAGCCTCTTCTATGTCCGACATAGTTACAATTCTTTTATTTTTTCTGGCAGCTAATAATGCTGATTCATTACATAAATTTGCTAAGTCAGCTCCAGAGAATCCTGGTGTACCTCTTGCTATTGTTCTCAGTTTAACATCAGGTCCAATTGTAATTTTTTTAATATGAACTTTTAAAATTGCTTCTCTTCCAAGTATATCTGGATTTGAAACTACAACTTGCCTATCAAATCTACCTGGCCTTAATAATGCTGGATCTAAAACATCAGGTCTGTTAGTCGCTGCAATTACTATGACGCCTTCATTGGTATCGAAGCCATCCATTTCAACAAGTAGTTGGTTTAATGTTTGTTCTCTTTCATCATTTCCGCCACCTAAACCAGCACCTCTACTTCTTCCAACTGCATCTATTTCATCTATAAAAATTATGCAAGGAGCATTCTTTTTTCCTTGCTCCATCATGTCTCTAACTCTTGACGCCCCTACACCAACGAACATTTCAACAAAATCTGATCCCGAAATTGTAAAAAATGGAACATCAGCCTCTCCAGCTATTGCTTTTGCAAGTAAAGTTTTACCTGTTCCCGGTGGTCCAATTAAAAGTGCACCTCTTGGAATTTTTCCACCGAGTCTTCTAAACTTTCTCGGATCTCTTAAAAATTCTACTATTTCTTCAACCTCTTCTTTAGCTTCATCAATTCCAGCCACATCATTAAAGGTCACTTTTCCTCTTGCTTCGGATAGCAATTTTGCTTTAGATTTTCCAAATCCCATTGCTCCACCTCTGCCGCCTTGCATTTGTCTCATAAAAAATATCCAGACACCAATTAACAAAAGCATCGGAAACCATGAAAGAAGAATTCCTAATAGTGAAGGCATTTTATCTTCAAGCGGTGAAGCTGTTATGCTTACTCCTTTTGAAGTTAACCTTTCGACTAAATTTGGATCGTTAGGAGCGTAAGTATTAAAAGTTGTTCCATCTGATAAAATACCTTGAATGTCATTGCCTTGAATATCAACTTGAACAACTCGACCATCATCAACATTTTTTATAAATTCAGAAAAAGGCATTTTATCTGAAACGGTAGAACTTTTTGGATTTTGGAATAATTGAAATAGCCCTAGTACAAGCAGAACTATTACACCCCACATCATTAAATTTTTTAAATTCATACTCTAATTAAGATAAGCATTATTTTTTGGCAAACAAGTGACAATTTATCAGTTTATTTTAACAAAACTCCTACTTTTGTGGTTGATACGACATTTTTGTTATTTTCAATTCCTTTGAAATTAAAATAAAATTATTTTTTTCCTCCAAAACACAACCGCCCAACGTACACTTAATGAATTTATTTTTCTTTATTCTATCAATTAAATTTATAACTTTTTTAGATCTTGGGGGATAATATGTTCCTGATACAAGAGACAAAATATCAGAAAAAGATTTGAAAACAATCTCCTGTGCCTCATCTAAAAATATTCTTTTATTTATTAAGCATTTATTTTTTGTGATAAAGGAAGCATGTTTGTATAAAGCTTTATTTTTATAAAAATTTAAGGCTTGATTAGCAGAAACAAGGTTGTCTACCGTTTTAATAATTTTTCTAGTATCTAAGCCTTCTTTCTCCATATTTTTTCTATACTTTCTTATCCTGACCCGTAAAAATTTTTCATTATTATTGGATGGATCTTTAATATAAGTTTTAAAATAATTCAAAGTTACATATTTTAAATCTTTTTTTTCTAAACTAAGAAAAGGTCTAATAATTTTTAAATTATTATTATACTTAACTTGTTCTGCCATTGATGATAAACCGGTCAGTCCACTTCCTCTTAATAGTCTTATAAAAAAATTTTCTATCTGATCGTCACCATGATGTGCGGTGATTAAATATTTTACTTTGTTTTTTAAGCAATAATTAGATAATAAAAAATACCTTGCGTCTCTGGCTTTTTTTTGTATATTATTTTTTGGTATTTGACCTTTCCAGCTAAGAATTTTACTTGATATATTTCTTTTTCCTAATATCGCCTTAACTTTAAGTGCTTCCTGACAAGATTTTTTTCTTAAATTATGGTCAACAATTAGTACATGAGTTTTATTACCAAATTCTGAGGCGTATATTTTTGCAAAATAAGCTAGGCATAAACTGTCCGGTCCACCAGAAACTGCTAAAGCAAAACTTTTTTTTTTAATGTTTTTGAAAACTGCTAGTTTAAAATTTTTATAAAAACTTAGAGTTTTAGGATCTTTAAATAGTAACTCTTTTTTTCTAACTTTTTTTCTCGCAATTAAATTTTTTCTTTTCATACTCAGCTTTTTGAATAACAGATTGGTTTGCTTTTGGATATTGATCCTTGACCCCCAATATCATAGAACACCCTTGCTCTTTTTCTCCGATCTGAACTAACATAACACCTAACTTAAGTAAATTTACTGGAGCTTTTTTACTTTTTGGATATTTCTGATAACCA
>Ga0315316_10004093_pt1 | contig 10628 bp, 10 predicted proteins | sample M160m3416metaG_FD_203702 | JGI IMG/M metagenome (GOLD analysis project Ga0315316, IMG submission 203702) | Ammonia-oxidizing marine archaeal communities from Monterey Bay, California, United States - M1 60m 3416 | ecosystem: Environmental > Aquatic > Marine > Intertidal zone | place: USA... | reverse complement strand
TTTTTTATTCTTTCCACCTGATCAAAACTTGAATACCCAAAATGCACAATCACGGTTCGATGATCATCTCTTGGATTGCGTTCCATATTCTCTTCCAAGACATCCAAAAGACGATCAAGCCCTGCATCCCCATTCACATGAACATGAATCTGGTAATCAGCATCCCAAAATTCTTGGAATGCTTCGCGATAAATCTTTTCCTGCATTAACCATGCGCCTTGATGCCCATCCAGATAACCGTCTCTCATGACCATGTTTTGAGAGTACATTGCACCGTCTGTAAATAGCTTGATGTGCTGGGGTAAGAATTCAACCTTGCCTTGACCCCACGAAAGGTACTCTTTTGATCTTTCAACTAACTCATCAACTTCATATGTCTCTGAAATAAAAAGTCCACTTGGAATATAAATGGATCTAAATGGGGTATCTTTATCGCCAAAGACGAGATTTTTTGCATCCTGAACAGCTTTCACGGAATAAGCGCCTGGGTTACCAATAAGTGTAATGCCGTTTTGATGAAGATAGGTTTCAGTAATTTGCAAACCTTTAATTAAACGCTCAGGAGCTGATAGATAGGACATGATGTAGGGGAGAACAGACACCAAACCTTGTTCAGAAAAGTGTCCCTTTTCAAAACTTGCGTATTCTTTTGCCTCATCATCAAATGAATCGACTAGTTCTTTTGTGATACCAAAAAAATCAAGGGCAGAGGAATTTAAAATAAATTCGTGAAATGATCGATGGATCACTAGAATGGGTCGAGTGGTTGAAATCTGATCAAGATCTTGTCTTGTTAACTCACCATGAAAATAATGATGAAATCCCCAAGTAACTAATGGCTGAGATAGATCATTAGAATCCTCCGCTGCAAACGCCAATCGATCAAGATAAGACTTCCTGTCTCTAACCCCTTTTGAGCTATTACCAGGTAACTCCCAATCCTCAATGGCTATAACCTCTGACAGCATTGTTATAGCTGCGAGGTTTGGGTGTACATGATGTTCAATCAGACCGGGGACCAAAATATCATCAGAGTAAGCTTGGTTAATTTGTGCCTTTGGAAATTGCTTTACAATTTCATCTGCTTCTCCTACAGCCTTAATTCTTCCATCTTCAACTGCAACAGCAGTAGCAATAGGATAATTATGTTCTAGGGTCACAATCTCTTGAGCTATATATATTTCAACCTGACTCTTTTGTTCGCTTAAAACAAGATTGGGGAAAAGAAAAATAATAAAAGTTAGAAAGATTATCTTCATTGTATAAATCAACGTTTACCTGAAGTTCTGGCGGAGAGAGAAGGATTCAACACGTCATATTCCCTCTGAAAGTACTGTGTTAATTGACTTTCAGTAAAATAAGATGTTGTGAATGAAATCAAAAGCCTTTTTTATAACCAAAGACCAATGTTAAATCCTCTTCCATTTGTGGGCCATTGAGTTTTTGTTTAAATGGGATGGACAGTTCCAAACCCAAATTGTCTCCGTTTGAAAATGTTTTGTTTAGCCCTAAGGATAATTTATAGCTTGATCCACCATAGTTTTGAGGGTTTGCGGTTTGCACCGGAGCCATGATTCTCATATCTCTGCCATCGATTGAATCGATATCTGCATAAGATAGGCGCATTGAACCCCAAATATTTTCACTCAAATTTTTTCCAGCCCAACCATTGAGCGTGAAGCTGTCTCCATAATTCCACTCTTTGTCGTTGATTGTATTTTTGAATGTGATTTGTCCTCCATAAGACCAGTTTTCAGTATTTTTTGTGATATTCAATCCTGCGATGAGTGAAGATGACTCATCGCCAACCTGCATGGAGTATGGCAGGATCATTTCTTTGGTCATATTCATCGGCGTCAATACTTTTCCAGTTTCATCGTTGTCCCCGATTGACTTCTCGACCCCGATTTGGGCATTCATTTGATACCCATTATTCTCTCTGAGTTTAATCAGGCTCGAAACAGAGATACTTGAAAGACCTGTTGTCTTTGTTTTGAAGTTACCTAAGAGATCTCTTTGCATCATCGGGCTGTATGTTGATAGAGTCATATCTTTTTCCGTATACATTGCCATCACCATCAATGTTTGGCGATCGGTCAATCCATACATTCCGCCTATCATGGTCATATCCATGTCCATTTCTTGTGGTACGACACTGAGTTTTGAAGGCATATTCATCATTGGATAAGGATTCGACAGATTGATGATCTCATTATCAGTCAGGGAGTTTCCATCATTGCTGTTGCCCTTCATGCTCATACTCATTTGCCTGATAGAAAGCATGAAGTGACCTTTTTTGTGTACTTGACCACCCATCACTCCAATGGGAGCTTGATGTGAACTGTGATCCATCGAATGGTCCATCATTGAATGATGATCCATTGAATGATCTTCTGATCCATGCTGGTGTTCCATTTCATTTGATGAGAGATTCATAGACATCATCAAACAGCCGATTAAAAAACAATTATTTTTCACTGTTGCACTCTCCGTTTCCTAGGCTTTTCATCAAGCAAAATACATTGCAGATAAGCACTCCCATCCTCTATATACATCAATCGTTTACATTAAGTTCTGGCGGAGAGGGAGGGATTCGAACCCTCGATACGCTATAAACGTATACTCCCTTAGCAGGGGAGCGCTTTAAGCCGCTCAGCCACCTCTCCATTAGTTTTGAAATTATAGATTATATCTAAATGGAAGTATTTTATAGATTTAGTTAAAGTAAAAGGATGAAGAATTTACTAACTCTTTTCCTCCAAAGAATAGCTAATGAATCGTAATGTTATTGTTACCTGTGCGGTAACTGGTTCAGGTGATTCTGTTGATAAACACCCTGCTATTCCAGTCACACCAAAAGAAATAGCGTCCGCTGCGATAGAGGCAGCTAAGGCTGGTGCCGCCATTGCCCATATTCATGTGCGAGAACCTGATAGTGGCAAACCAAGCAGACGTGTCGAACTTTACAGTGAAGTAGTTAGTCGAATTCGTGAGAGCAATGTGGATGTCATCATTAATCTCACCACAGGTATGGGTGGTGATCTTTTTCTAGGTCCTGATGAGGAACCTATGAATTTTAGCGACAACACAGACTGTGTTGGGATAATAGAACGAATAAAACACGTTGAAGAGCTCTTGCCAGAAATTTGCTCTCTTGATTGTGGTTCATTCAATTATGCCGAAGGAGATTATGTTTACATATCAACACCAAACATGCTGGAACAAGGTGCTAGAAGGCTTCAAGAAATAGGTGTGAAGCCAGAACTTGAAGTGTTTGAACTTGGACACATATCGTTTACTAAACATCTTATGGCTCAAGGATTACTGGACGACCCACCGCTATTTCAGGTCTGTCTTGGTATCCGCTGGGCTGCTGAAGCAAACACTGCATCTTTTAAAACCATGGTTGATGCACTACCAGAAGGTTGTAATTGGGCAGGGTTTGGGACAAGTGCCATGGAAATGCCTATGGTGGCTCAAGCGGTACTCTTAGGTGGAAATATTCGAGTAGGCCTCGAGGATAACCTCTATTTGGAAAAGGGTGTTTTTGCATCGAATGGCCAATTGGTAGAAAGGGCATGCAATATTGTTGAACTCATGGGATGTTCAATTCAAACTCCATTAGAAGCGAGAGAAACTCTTGGCCTCAAAAAAGCCTAAATAAATGATTAAACTTATTGGAGAATTCTTATGGTTTTAGTACAAAAAAATGTTGCTCATCCATGGATGTGTGACGTTTTAGGTCATATGACCACACGCCATTATGTAGCCATGTTTGATGACGCTGCTTATCATATGCTATACACAGTCTTTGGATGGACTGGCTCCAGTGATGCGGAGAATAAAATTGCTTGGGCAGATGTTCAGCATGTGATTGATTATAAAGCAGAAGTCTCAGTTGGTGATGTACTTGAAATTGATTCAAAGCTAACAAAAATTGGGAACAAATCCATCACAATTCATTATGAGATGAAGAATCTAGGCAAGGATGAAGTTGCTGCGACGCTTCAATGCATTTGTGTGCTCTTTGATTTACGAACACGAAAATCTGTTGAGATCTCTGCAGAATTAAGAGAGCTTGCATCAAAGCATCTGACGTAAACAATCAGAAAGAAGTCAAAAATGATGCTGCGTTCCCACCGGATACTTCAGCCTGCCTTGCCGCAACAAGATAATCTCTTCCTTCAGGAGAATCTTCAACATGATTACCGTATATTCTACTGACACGGTTTTTATGAAAAATCTTAATTTGAGCTAAAAAAGGCACTACTGTTTCAGGATTATCTCCAAAGAGCTCTCGATGTTTTTGAGGAAGTCGATACCAAGGAACTGTCATGTCATCGTGATGTGCATTGTGGTAACCAAAATTTAATGTCAGCCAGTTGATTACTTCAATGTTATAAGAATGTGGATTACTGTAAGTGTGTTCTTGCTCCCACTCATAGTTTCCTTGCCTTTCGGGCTTTTCATTACTAAATAGTGTTAAGTTATAAGGGTAATCGTGTTGTATTGAGTCCATAAATCGAAGCACGGTTAATAACACAATATATGAAAAGACATAAAAGACAGCTACACGAGGAAAATAGATCAATAGAGTTATAAATAAAGACCACCTTATTAGAATCATAATAACGTTCCTGACTCGTTGATCTTTTCTTTCAGGAATAATGAATGAAGTAAACATGGTAATAAAATGCATAATAAATTCATGGGCTGGGATATAAAACCATTCCAAAATTTTTGTTAGTTTAAAAATCATGGGGTTTTTCTCAAAAAAACCTTCGTAATCAAACCAAACCACATCATCCACATCAACATGGTGTCTAAAATGCTTGAATTGCATATCCTTAAATGTTCCATATGAGGAGCCACAGAACCAGCTAAAAAATTCGCCAAAATAAGTATTAAATCTAATTTTCTTAAAAATTAGGTTATGCCCAGATTCATGGACAAGATAAGCAGCAATAATCATTGCATGCGCTAAAAGAATCGAAGATAAAATATTTACGGAAATATTCTGATTAAATAAGCCTATAAAACCTATAAAATAGGCACATATGGCATAGAGTATTGCTCCGCCGTTATAGACAATCCCATCAGATTCCTTGAAATATCTTTCCATGTTTAAAGACTATCAAATCTAGGTAAATTGACAAAAGTAATTATTTAAATTAACTAATGTAGAATATTGATATGAACCCTTTCGTACTATTTGGGCAGACTCATATTCTAAGTCTCATATTAACTTATAGCCTTATTGTATTATTTACTTTTTATATTAGATCCCTCGGTGAGGAAAAAACACAATATGCCAGAATTTCCCTAGGTGTTTTATTGATTACACATGCATTTTTGCAGATATTTTATGGGTATCAATTTGCTTGGTGGGAATCTTTGCCACTCCACATGTGTGATTTTTCTAAAGTTTCAATTGGGTTATATCTCTTAGGTTACGGTCCTAGATTTTTTCATTGTGCATTCTTCTGGGGAATTATTCCTGCTTCTATGGCATTAATTACTCCAGGATTAGCTTACAGTTTCCCAGATCCAGAATATGTAAATTTTTTCTATGGTCATGGGTTAATACTTCTTGGAGTATCAACGGGATTTTTTGTATTAGACGAACGTCCTTATTTTAAAGACTTCATTTATGTCACAGGTATCACAATATTATTAACCATAGTTATCTATGTCATAAATATAGTATTGGGTGATGGAGCAAATTTTTGGTTCCTAATATATAAGCCAACCGGTGACACCATAATGAACTTATTTCCTGATGCTCCATGGCATATATTTGCACTAGTGCCGACTGCAATATTTGCATTCTTTCTTAGTTACCTACCATTATTGGTTAAAGACAGAATTAAGTAACTATATATACATTTTTCTTTTATATATGTATTATTTATACATATATGAATATAAGACGAGAAAGGTTCAAAAGACTTTACCCAAAAAGACTTGAAAAGGCTATCTGGAGTATTCGTTCAATTGGAAAATTATCAGAAAAATCAAACTATATATTTGAAGACGATGAAGTCCTTAAAATGATTTCAAAGCTTATTTCAGAGTTAAAAGTAACGATAGCAAAGTTTGATATACAAAAAGATAGTTCAAGAAATGAAGTTAGTGATGCAAACAATGATGAACTAATAATTGAAATTAAAAGTCTGGAGAACACATTTAATAAAAGAAATGAATTAGTTTTATTAGAAATTGAGAATATTAAAAGAAATTTAAGAATTTAATTCTGATTATTTCCATTCATTATGTTGCATCTTAATTTTAAGTTCAGTTAACTCTCTCTTAATATCTTTGATCTCTGAATATATATTTTGATTGGAAGTATCATCTACATTATCAAGGCCAAATGAAGTGAATACAGAATTAAGCTCATTAATAATTAAAGTTAAGCCTTCATAGATTTGTTTAGAATCGTAGACATAATTTGTTTTATTAGATAACTTCTTAATTGAATGAATGGCCATAATAGATTTTTCAATTCGTTTTGGGAAGAGAGCATTAAATCTAGATTCTCTGTGTTTATATGCCTTTGTTTTTTCTATATTCATTATATATACAATTATTATGTATATATATTATATATAGATCATTCTATTATCAACTCTAAAGATATTTATCTTGTAATTGGGCTTCTAGTTCTTATAAACCCTATCTGAATTACATAATTTAAAACTCTAAATATTTAACATAAAAATAATTACAATCTTTAGAATCCACATGGATAGTTATCCCGAAATGCTCTACTCGTGAGGAAAAATATATGAAATATTATTTAAAAAATAACCTAGATAAACGCAGTGATATTAGCTACATAGAAGTAATTCTTTCAACTTACTTCGTCTTAGTCATACGATATTTAATCATTAATTAATTGAATACTGAACTATTGCCATAAGGCATGAAGACAAGGCGTATACAGTAAGAAATTTAGTCTTTAACTCATGTAGAGTAATAGCTGCTATTAATGCCATTAACTTTTTAAAAATCATCATCATTAACCAGATTCCTAAACTAATTAGAATCATTACAGCAACGATTGCTAATCCTTCTGCAATAAAATAATAATTAGGATGTAGGTGATTGTGTTGTGTAGGCACGAGAAATAAAAGAATAGATCCAATCACTGAAAATATCTTGCTCTTATTCAAGTTAACTGTTTTCTATCAGCTCTTTTGCAATCTTGATTGCTTTATCTATATTCTTTGGCTTGGACCCACCAGCATTGGCAAAATTAGCACGACCTCCCCCTTTACCATCCAGGACATCTGACATATTTTTTGCTATCTCCTCTGCAGAAATTCTTTCAGTTAATCCTTCGCTAACTCCAATTGATACTCTTATTTTTCCCTTGCTGCTATTGCTTGACAGGATAATAACTGCTGATTGATGTGAATTCCTATACTGATCAATTGCTGCTCTCATAACGTCTGCTTCAGTATCATCGTCAAGATGCTTAATAATTAAAGCAACATCATTAATCATTTCCGGTTGAACGGATGTGTCTTGAGATGGAGCGCTTGCTAATTTTGATTTCAGATCTTTAATTTCATTTTGAAGCTTCTTATTACCTTCAATTAATGCTTTAACCTTGCCTTCAACATCTTGACGACGTGTTTGCAGCATTTCAGTTAATGTCTCTACAAGAAATTCTGTTTCCTCAGCCCATTTCAAAGCCTTATCCCCTGTAATTGCCTCAATTCTTCTCGTACCGGAAGAGATACTAGATTCTGTAGTAATTTTGAAAAGCCCAATATCACTGCTGTTTTTAACGTGTGTACCACCGCACAATTCTTTTGAATAATCTCCAACATCAAGAACACGTACTTTCTCCCCATACTTTTCTCCAAACAAAGCCATGGCTCCAGATTCCATTGCCTCATCATGATTCATGATACTTGTTTCAACTTCTATATTCTCTTCTATTTTTTCATTAACTTGAACTTCAATGCATCGTATTTCATCTTTCGAAACAGCTTGAAAATGAGAGAAATCAAATCGAATTTTTTCATCATCAACCAAAGATCCGCGTTGCTGCACGTGATCACCTAAGACATTCATCAAGGCAGCATGTAGCATATGTGTGCCCGTGTGATTTTTTGTGATTGATTTTCTTTTAATCGGATTAATTGAAGCATTGACCCTGTCTCCCATAGAGATTGACCCCTTTGTTACAGTTCCAATATGAATGAATGCATCTCCTGAGATTTGTGTATCCAGGACTTCGAAGAGTCCATTTTTAGATTCAATACTACCCGTATCGCCAACTTGGCCGCCACTTTCGGCATAAAATGGAGTTTGCTCTAGTATAACTTGACCAACTTCTCCTGATTCTATTGTCTCTTTACTGTCATTAGAAAATAAACCAATAACTTTAGTTTCAGCGTCTAGATCTTTATAGCCGAGGAACAATGATCTGAGATTATGATTAAGCTCTATATTCTCTACTTGTGAAAATTGACTGGCCTTTCTTGCCATCGATTTCTGGTTTTCCATAGCCTTATTAAATCCATCCATATCAACATCAAGATTATGATTTCTTGCTATATCCTTGGTCATATCGACTGGGAAACCATAGGTGTCATAAAGCTTAAAGATAAAGTCACCTGAAAGCTTATCAGTTGATAAAGAAGATATCTCTTTCTCGAGAAGACGCATCCCTTGAGAGAGAGTTGAGGCAAAACGCTCTTCCTCCATTTGAATAATCCGCTGTATGTAGTCTGACTTATTATCTAGTTCTGGGTAAACAGAACCCATTTCTTTAATTAAAGGATCAATTAATGAAAAGAAAAACGGTGTTTGAATTTCTAAGTCATAGCCATGTCTGAGTGCTCGTCTGATAATTCTTCTAAGCACATAACCTCGACCTTCATTTCCAGGTGTAACGCCATCTGCAATTAGGAAAGCGGTTGAACGGATATGATCAGCAATTACTCTATAGTGGCTGTCATCGCCTTGAATAGAGATTTTCTTAATAGCTGATAAAAGATTTTGAAATAAATCAATATCATAGTTGCTATGGACATTTTGCATAACCGCAGCAATACGCTCCAAGCCCATTCCTGTATCGACTGAAGGCTTCGGTAGTGGGTTCATCGTCCCATCATTCTGTCGGTCGAATTGCATGAACACTAGATTCCAGATTTCAACGAAACGATCACCATCTTCATCCTTAGATCCTGGAGGTCCACCGGCAATATCAGAGCCATGATCATAGAATATTTCACTGCAAGGTCCACACGGCCCAGTATCTCCCATCGACCAGAAATTGGACTCCTTACCCATACGCACAAGGCGATCTGATGAAATGCCAATTTGATCTAACCAGATTTGTGCTGCTTCATCGTCATCTTCAAAGATAGTTACCCACAATCGATCTTTATCAAGTTTCAATTCTTTAATAATAAAATTCCAAGCCAGATGAATGGCTTCCTCTTTGAAGTAGTCACCAAAACTGAAATTACCGAGCATTTCGAAAAAAGTATGATGCCGAGTTGTATAACCAACATTTTCAAGGTCGTTATGCTTACCTCCAGCCCTTAAACAGCGTTGAGAAGACACTGCTCTAGAATATTCCCGGTGATCTTTACCAAGGAAAACATCTTTAAATTGAACCATGCCTGCATTGGTAAATAAGAGAGTAGGATCATTTCCTGGAACCAATGGGGAACTCTCAACAGCTCGATGACCATTATCCTCAAAATAACGAATAAATAAGGCTCTGATCTCATTCGTTTTCATTGTCATCCAACCTCTTCGTCCTTTTGCAGTTTCTTTATTGTTATTTTTACTTGATCGATTGTAAAACCCCTATTGTTAAGGAACTTCATCATCTTTAATTGATTATCATAATCAAGTTGTTGATTATTCCCCAACTTTTTCTCCGCCACCTGCTTGGCAGAATCCAGCCATTCTGAATTTTCTATCTCTTCAATATACTTGTTTATCAATGATTCGTCTGCGCCTCTATCCCTCAATTCAGACGATATTTTTAATGGTCCTTTACCCTTTTTCTTTCTGAAATAAATAAACGTTTCAACAAACCTTTCATCGCTTAACAAGCCATCTTCAATTAAGAGATCCAATTCCTGGTTAATCAATTCTCTATCAAAATTATGAGCAGATATTTTTTTGTACAGCTCATAGCGAGAATGCTCCCTTCTGGATAGATAATCCATGGCTTTTTTTCTAATGATCTTTTTTTCAGATGGTGATTCGCTCAAAACTTTTAAGATTGAGAGCTAGTTATTTTCCATTAGAGGAATTTTTTTTCTTGGATACAGAAGGAATCATGATATCGAGAATTTTTTGCTTAATCTCTTCTTTAATCTTAGGGTTTTCAATTAAATATCCTCTAACATTCTCTTTGCCTTGGCCAATTCTGTCTCCGTCATAGCTGTACCATGAGCCGGACTTTTCAATAAGATTATTTTCAACCCCTAAATCAATGATTTCACCTTCAGTAGAAATACCATGACCATACAAGATCTCAAATTCAGCTATTCTGAAAGGTGGAGACACTTTATTTTTAACTACTTTTACACGTGTCTGATTGCCCACAATTTCATCACCTTTCTTAATAGCTCCAATTCGCCTTATATCTA
>Ga0315316_10004087_pt1 | contig 10634 bp, 11 predicted proteins | sample M160m3416metaG_FD_203702 | JGI IMG/M metagenome (GOLD analysis project Ga0315316, IMG submission 203702) | Ammonia-oxidizing marine archaeal communities from Monterey Bay, California, United States - M1 60m 3416 | ecosystem: Environmental > Aquatic > Marine > Intertidal zone | place: USA... | reverse complement strand
AGCCGCCTTGTCCGCAGCCGGCAGGGCGTTCACATCGAGCACGGTGAAGCTGCCCCAGACATTGGGGTCCTGCTTGTGGGCCTGGGCTTCCGGCGACATCAGGAAATCGGCCAGCACCATGGCCCCCTCCCTTGCCTTGGCGTTGAAGGGGATGGCGACGAAATTGGTGTTGCCGATGGTGCCGTTCTCCAGAACAAAGGTGCGCACCGTATCAGGCAGCTTGCCCGCCGCAATCAGCCCGGAGGCCTCGGCAGGCTGAAAGGACAGCGCGATCGACACTTCGCCATCATCGAGCAGACGGGTCACCGCCGGCCCGTTCTGGGGAAAGACCGCGCCCCGCCGCCACAACACCGGGTGCAGTTCATCCAGATAGGCCCAAAGCGGCGCGGTTACGGCGTCCACATTCGCAGCCGGTGCGAGCAGCACGGTCGCGTCGGGCACGAGCTCGATCAGGGCCTGTTTGAGGAAGGTCGTGCCGTGAAAGTTCGGCGGCTGGGGATAGGCAAAACGGCCCGGATTGGCCTTCGCCCATGCCAGCAGTTCCGGAATCGATTCCGGCGGCGAATCCACATGGGCCGTGTCGTGTATGAACACCACCTGGGCCATGCCCCAGGGCGCTTCGAGATTGTCGACCGGCACCGTGAAATCCACCGTCGTGGTCTTCTTGTTCACTGTGTCCACAAAGCGATAGTTCGGGGCCTGATCGGTCCATGGCCCGAACAGCAGATTGTTGCGCTTCATCGCAGCGAAGTTCTCGCCGTTGATCCAGATCAGATCGACCGAGCCGCCGGAGGTCCGCCCCGCCGCCTTTTCGGCGACGACCCGCGCGACCGCATCCGACGTGTCTGACAGGCGCACATGTTCGACCGTCACGCCGTAACGTTCCCGAACCTGTTCCCCGGCCCAGGCGACATAGGCGTTGATCCGCTCATCCCCGCCCCAGGCATTCCAAAACACGGTCTGGCCTCTGGCTTTGGCGACAACATCATCCCAGCTCTGGGCCAGTCCGGGGGTGACCAGGCCCAGCATCACAACCATGGAAGCAATCAGCACACGCATAAAACTCTCCGTCAATCGATACAACTACGCGGATGCCGACAGGATCGTCGCATCCGTTTCGGCCCAGTCCGTGCGCACCTGCAAAATCGTCTCCGGGTCCAGATAATCTGCTACCCGATCCGCCACATGGGCGATCAGGGCATCATCACTCAGTTCCGCCGACCAGTTCTCCGTGGACGAACTGGCACCGGCATCCTCAAGGGACTGCACCTTCCATTTCGCACACCAGGTAACCGACCAGAGCCACATCATCTGGCGCAGGGGCATCAGCCAGGGTGCAGTGGCCTCTGCCAGTTCCGCCAACACAGCCGCCAGCCAAGCCTCGTGAAAGTCCCTCACCTGCCCATGGGACAGCACCGCCCGGCTTTCCACATCCCAGGTGGTCGAGGTGTAAAGGCTGGCATGGGCCAGATCGAATCCCGGGGCGCCGTAACGCGCTTTTTCCAGATCGACCAGAATGGCGCGCCCGTTTTCATCCATCAGGTAGTTCCCGGGATGGGCGTCGAAGGCAATCAGGGTCGTCATCGGCCGGCCGGACTGCGCAAGGGTGCGCCCGGCCGCCTGCAATTCAGCCCGGATCTGCGCCTCGGATTCCGGATGCAGCCCGGCCCGCGCAATGAAGGCGGATTGCAGCAGGATTTCGGTAAAGGTGTCCGCCAGAGCATCCGGCGGGTTCTTCAGCGGGGCGCGGTCCTCCTCGAGCGGCAGGGCATGAATCGCCGCAAGACATGCGGCCATGGCCGTCAGATCATCCGGCAGGCGCAACGGGCGTCCCTCGATCCGATCCACAATCAGTGCCCCCATGGGCAGAGCTTCATCCGGTTCCATAACATCATGCAGGCGCGGCACATGGCCGCTGGCACCGGCCCGGGCGAAACACGCCGCCTGATAGGCCAGATTCTCGTCAGCACCCAGATCGAGCTGGGATTGCTTGGGAATCCGCGCCAGCGTGCCGGTCTCGCCAATGACGATGTGATCATGGGCCAGCCCGGTATCGGTCAGCGGTGTCAGGCTAGCCGCATCCACCGACAACCGTGCCGCCAGCGCCGTGCGCACGCGGTCGATCCGTGATGGCGTGGCTTCGTTCACGCGGCGGTCTTTCGCGCCTTGCGCTCATGGCGCAGGCCTTCGATCAGCGGGCCAAGAACCTGTTCATGGAACCGGTCGCAACCGATACACAGATTTCGATAGGTCTCCCCCGAGGGCGTGGTGGTTTCGCTGTGCTTCAGGAAGGTGGCTTCATCCCAGCCGAAGGCGTTCCCCATGCGCTCGGGCGCGCCCGCATTCAGTGCCTCAAAGGCCGGGTGCCCGCGCAGGCTGTCGAGTATATCGACCAGCTTCTCTTCGGTGAGATTGCCCAGCGGGGCCTTTGTTTTCAGGCAGCAGGGATAGACATTGCCGTTCGGCTCGATCGAGACCTCGGAGCCCAGACGTCCGTGCTCCATGAAGTTCAGACCGCCCGACCAGCGATTGCAGAAATTGTCATCCAGCGTGGCGCTGGACAGTTCATTGTCCGAGGCGCGCCCCCGCGGCCAGATCGCACCGATCCATTCTTCCGGGTTTGCGCCCATCATCGAATAGACCGGGGTCAGGGTGCCCCGAGCATCGGTGCCGTCATGGCGTCGACCGGTCGGCTGCAGCCCGGCCGCGTCGAACATCGTGATCAGTTTCTCGACCAGCAGCAGGCGTTTCTCGCCTTCATGGCCAACATGAAAATCATCCATCCCCGTGATCGAGATTTGCCAGACACCATGCTCGAGCAACTCATCAAGAATCTTTTCGGTGACCAGATCACCTGTGGTCTGCACCACCACGCGCAGCCCGCCCTGTGCCGCATATTTGGCGCGCAGCAACTCCATCACCGGATAAAGCACCGGCTCACGGATCGGGTCGAGCAGAACTTCGCCGCCCGACAGAATCACCCGGCCCGGGAGCTCGGGCCCGTCCTCGATTTCCCGATAGGTCATCCGGTCGGGCAAATTGGCGATGATGGCGGCATGGCTGGCGAGCGCTTCATTCACCACGGCGTCTTTTTCGTCGCGCACATAGGGACGAAACCGGGTGTCGTAACAATGGTCGCAGCGTCGGTGGCAAAGCCAGGACAGCACGTAGTAGATGGATTCCATATCAGTCCCGATTTATGGTGCGCGATTGTAGCGAGGCGCAGGTCCGAAGGAACAGCCCTGCAAGGCCGACAAAATCATGCGTCACGGCATTGTTATGGCTGGCGCTTCGCCCGCCAAGCGCGCCAGGCCTCCCCATCATCCACATCATCGAGCTGTTCGAGCATCGCCACGCGGACCGTGGCTGGCAAACCGGCGATGGTATCCTCCAGAGCGTGCTCGGTGCTCCAGCGTATATTTTCAAACAGACCTCGTGGCACGGGATGCCGTTGCGCGCCCGCCAGCCAGTAGCCGCCATCGCTGGCCGGGCCGAACACCATGTCGTTTCGGCCCAACGCGTCAAAGGCCTGCCGGATATGGGTGGGACGGATATCCGGAATGTCACTGCCCACAATCACCACAGGCCCCGGGGGGAGATCGTACAAAGGTACAGTCATGCGGACGCCCAGATCACCCTGACCCTGAGGGATCACCCGCATGCCAGGCACCGGGGGCCAGAGCCCGGTCTGATACGCGGTACGGTCCGGGGTGACCGCAAGCCAGGTCTGCCAGCGCGGGTCACGGCCCAGCCGCCAGAGCATGTCGCGGAGCGTGCGCCGATAAAAGATCAGGGTGGCGTCCTTGCCGATATCCGCGGCCAGCCGGCTCTTCACGGTGCCCCGCATGGGCGCACGCGCGAAGAGTACGAGATGGCGCCGGAGGCTCATCGATAGACTTTCGCAATGGTGCGCAGGGGAATGCCCGCGAAGTACATCATCAGACAGAGCAGATTGCGCGCGGGGCGCAACCAGTATCCGCCGCGCTGATAGCGCACGGCCGAGGTCCGGGCCGCCACTTCCAGCCCGACCAGATTGTCCCGCCCGCAGTGATGCTTGATCCGGCTGACGAAGTTCACATCCTCCATCAGGGACAAGGGCGCGTAACCGCCGAGTTCGTCATAGAGATCGCGCGGCAGGGCCAGCCCCTGATCGCCATAGGGCAGCGCGTATTTGTGACACCGCCAGGCCACCCAGCGTTCGATCCGGCGCGCGCCGGGATGGTCGTCATCGAGTTCGAACCGGAAATAGACCGCGCGCTTGTCCGCATCGGGGTGGGCGATGAAGTCCCGCAGGGCCCGGGCCCAGCCGGGGGCCAGCACCGTATCGGCGTGGAGGAACAGCAGGCCATCCCCCGAAACGGCCGTGGCGCCCGTTGCAAGCTGCACGCCACGTCCCGGCTCGGACACCATCACACGAGCGCTGCCGGCACGGGCCACCGCCACCGTGTCGTCGGCCGAACCGCCATCGACCACGACGATATCCAAATCAAAAAGATCACGACCGTCCTCGAGCGCCGCCAGGGTCGCGGCGAGACCTGCGCCGGCATTGAGCGCAGGAACAACCAAGCCAAGGGTGGGTTTGCTGTCTGATGAATTCACCATGGGTCATACATAGCCTTAGCCGCCGCCCGAGATAACCCTCTCCGCGCCACATGCGGCACGACGACGTGGATGGCCGGATCAAGTCCGGCCATGACGGTGAAAGAGAACCGGTACATCTTCCTCGGTCGTCGTTCCCGCGCAGGCGGGAACCCATAAACACGGTCGGCCAACCTGTTTCACATCGGCGTGTATGGATGCCCGCCTGCGCGGGCATGACGCGATGAGGTAACGCGCGTCCGGTCAGGCCTGTACGGGTTGTCGCTGGATCGCGCGCAGGACGCCCAGCATGACGATGGCAAACGCGGTGGCGAGACCGCCGACGATCATCGGAACCGCTGTGTCGCCGGTGATATCGACCAGCCAGCCCGCAAGGATCGGCATACTGGTCAGACCGATATGGTGCACGCTGTAATAGATACCAGTGCCGGTGTTGCGGTTTTCCGAACGCACCACTTCCACCGTGAGTGCCATCACGTTTCCGGTCGGGATTCCGATGAAAATGCCCGCCAGCACAAACAGCAGCAGCGGCGCGTCAACGAACGGCACCAGCCCGACCACCACGGCGCCGATGGCAAAGCTGCCGATCATCACCAGATTGGGCCGCGCCCATTTTTCCGACAAACACGCCCCCAGCGGGATTGCGGTCATATAGGCAATCGTGCCGTAGCTGATGAGCAGGCCGGACAGGGCCACGTCACTGCCGCGGGCCACCATCATGGCCGGACCAAAGGCCATCACCATCAGGAAGCCGCCATTGAACAAGGTCCAGATCACCCCAGAGATCGTGACAAGGATGACCTCGCGCTGGGAAATCCGGGATTTGGTTTTCTTTGGTGCGGTGTCTGGGGGTACAGCGCCGGTATCCGGCAGCGGTGCAGACCCGACATCACGAACCGGCGCGCGGTAGACAAAGGCCACCAGCAGCAGTCCGGCCAGCGAACCAAAACCGGCAACCAAGAAGACCGCATTCCAGCCCCAGGCTTCCGCGATCAGACCCTGGGTCCACAGACCAAGAGCGATCCCCACGGGCCAGCTGTTCATCAGGATCGCCATGGCGGTCACGACCTCGCGACCCTCGAACAGATCCCCGACCAGCTTGACCATGGTCACGGTGATGACAACACCGCCGACCCCGACCATGAGACGCCCGACGCCAGCCACCCAGAAGCCGTCCGCGCCGGCCATGACAAACCCGCCAAGAGCCATCAGCCCGAGCCCGAAGAGCACAGCACGTTTCTCGCCAAAGCGCTTGCCCGCCAGCCCCGCCGGCAGAGCCGTGGCGAAGCCGAGCGCGCTGAAAAACCCGATCAGCGTTCCAACTTCGGTGAAGTTGATTCCCAGATCGGTGACAAGCAACGGCGCGACCGTCGCCACTGTCTGAAACTGGAATCCCAGCGAGGTGCGCGCCAGAAACAGCGCACCAAGCATCAGCCAGCGGTTGGACGTCATGTGAGGGAACTCATTTGAGGACACTTCCTATCGAAATCGTCATGCCCGCGCAGGCGGGCATCCATAAACACCAAATCCAGACCCGTCACCGCCGGTATTCTTGGATCCACGCTTTCGCGAGTGTGGCGCAAGATGCAAATGCCCGGACGGAGATCGACCGCTCACCTATTCCGCGGCTTCGGCGAAGGCGCCGGAGGCTTCCAGAATGCGGCGGCCAGATTCGGTGAGGGCGGCGAGCTTCTCGCCGAGCAGTGCCTCGGAATAGACCAGCTTGCCGTGGCGTTTCCTGACCTCGCCGCCGATCAGCACCGTGTCCACATTGAACGGCGTCGCCATGAAGACCAGCGTCTGCACCGGATCGTGGACCGGGCAGGTGTTAATATCCGTGCCACGGGTCAGGATGACATCGGCCTGCTTGCCCGGGGTCAGGGAACCGATCCGGTCGTCCATGCCCAGAGCCCGGGCATTGCCGATGGTGGCCCATTCGAGCGCGACACGGGTTTTGAGATGTTCAGGCATGTTCTTGGTCGGGCGCGGCCGGGCATCGGTGTACATGCCCCGTTCGAGCTGCAGGCCGAAACGGACCACCGAGAACATGTCACCAGAGATATTCGATTCCAGATCAATGCCGAAGGACGGTGTGCCGCCGAGTTCCAGAATCCGGCCCGTCGCCGGATTGCCATGGCCAAAATTGCATTCGCATTCCGGGGCCACGGTGATCGACCCGCCGGTATCGATGATCAGCTTCAGCTCGTCATCGGTCAGGTTGGTGGCATGGACGAAATCCGCCTCCGGCCCCAGCAAACCCAAATCATGGAGTTTCTGCACGGCGTTCTCGGCGAACATAGGAATGCCCAGAGCGCCGGTGTGGTTCGACCAGCGCAGGCCCATATCCTTGGCCAGACGCACATCATGTTCGATGCAATCCCAGACCGAGAAGCCGATCCCCTGAATGCACATGGCCATGGTGATGAGGCCGTCATCCGAAGAGAGCCGCCCCTTGCGGAGACGTTCGACCCGCTCACGGGAATGGGGCCGCTCGTTGAACGGCGCTTCGCCCGGCTTCGGGTCGGTCTTGGTCTGGCCGTGGCCATAGACCGCGCGAATGCCTGCTTCTTCGAGAGAATCAATCGCCGCATCGGTGTGGTCGGTGGTCGCGTTGCAATGATGCCAGTCGAACAGGGTCGTCGTGCCCGAATGAATCTGGTTCAGCGCCCCACACAGATTGGCGATCCCCACATCATCCGGGGTGAAATGGGGGACCGCCGTGGCATGCATCAGCTGGGAATATTCGAACATCGTCCAGTTCGACACCGTGCCCCGCACCCCAGTCTGCCAGGTATGTTCGTGCATGTTGATCATGCCCGGGCTGACGATCATGTCCGTCGCGTCGATGATTTCGGCGTCGCCGGCATCGATGCCGTGCCCGACCTCGAGAATCCTGTCATCTTCGATCAAGACGTCGCCGCCCCGAATGTCGCCAATCGCATTGTCCATCGATACGACCCAGCCGCCCTGAATTAATGTGCGCGCCATGACGCGGTCTCCCCGGAATGTGTTTTCGTTTCCGGCCGGAGATTAGCCTTTCGGTGCAGCGGAAGGAAATGGGGCCTGTTCGCCAATCGCCCCCGATTTGGTTACCATTTCCGCCCCACCACCGCAGAACAGATCAGATCGCATCATGTCCCATCCCGTCTTCACACCGACCGATGGCCCCGTGGGTGCGTTCGTGACCGGTGTGGACCTGTCCATCCCCCTTGCGCCCTGCATCGCTGCTGCGATCCTCACCGAGCTGGGTGAACACGGCGTGCTGTTCTTTCGAGACCAGGAGATTTCGCCCGAACAGCACATTGCCTTTGCGCAATCGCTGGCGCCGATCGTCATCAATCGGTTCTTCACTCCGGTCGCGGGCCATCCACAGATCGCCGAGGTGCGCAAGGAAGTCGATTTGAAGCTCAATATCGGCGGCGCGTGGCATGCCGATCACAGCTATGACCAGATTCCGGCCACCGGCTCGATCCTCGCCGCCAAAGCATTGCCGCCGACCGGCGGGGACACCCTGTTTGCCAGCATGTATGCCGCCTATGACAGCCTGGCCGAGGCCACCAGAACCCGGCTTCTCGGGCTGCGTGCATTGCATTCCTCACGCCATGTCTTCGGGGTGGACGCGGCCCATCCGACCGATCCGGAGAATGATCAGGGCGACCGCTATCACAACCCGGACGCCGCCACCCAGAATGTCTGGCACCCGGTGGTGATCCGCCACCCGATCAGGGGCCGCAAGGCGCTGTATGTGAACCCGGATTTCACGGTGCGGATCGACGGATTCTCAGAGGCTGACAGCGCTGCATTGCTGGAGGAACTGTTCACCCACGCCTAGCGCCCCGAACACATCTATCGCTTCGAATGGGAGCCCGGATCCATCGCCTTCTGGGACAACCGCGCCACCTGACACTTCGCCGAAAACGACTATCACGGCAACCGACGCCTGATGCACCGGATCACGCTGGAGGGTGTGGCGCTGGAGGGGCGTGACGACCATCCAGCGAAGGACTCAGTTCTCGCCGGTCTTCCACCCGTTCTCATTGATGTCGAAGAGCTGGCCGTCCGGATCGCGGTATTTGATTTCGTAGAAGGCGCCGGAGTCCTTCGCTTCGCCCATCAGCCAGTTGCCGCCGGCGGCTTCGATCTCCGCACCCGCGGCCTCGGGATCATCGACAACAAAGCCGAAATGATGGACGCCGAATTTGTCCGGGTCACCGCCTGCGGCTTCCTCGGTCTTGTAGCGCAGCAGGGCGACATTCATCACGCCATCGGTGAGATAGACCGCGGTCGCGCCCGCATGGTCATTTTCCCCCACCCGGATCATGCCCAGCGCACGCTCATAGAACGCAGCGGCTTTCTGGGGGTCCGGGACGGACAGGGCGACATGGCGAAGTTTGGCAGACATGGGTGTGTTCCTGACTGTTCTGCGTTCTATCTATTTTGTCATGCCCGGACTTGATCCGGCCATCCACGTTTTGATGTCAACGCGCCGATCAGCACGAAGGTAACGGCAGCGGGCTGCTCGGAACGGTTGGACCAGGCGTGGTTGGTGCCCCGCTGGATCAGCACGTCACCGGCGTTCAGTTTGGTTTCGCCGTCCTCCATCACCGCCCAGATCTCCCCACTCATGACGATGGCAAAATCCGTTGTCCGGGTTTCGTGCATGCCCGCAGTTTCCGCGTCATCGTCATGGGCGTCACCGCTGCCCATCTCACTGAAGGCCGCGCCCACATCGGCATCCTTCCAGACTTCGTCGGGATCGGACGCGAGGGGGAGCAGCCGTGAAAACTCCGCAGCACAGCCGTGCCGCCATCAGGGGTTGCGTCGGCAGGACCAGATGGCGACGATATCAGCAACAAATCAGACACGACCCCCTGAGGAGACGACCATGGCCGATCCCAACAATCCTTCCGGTGCCCTGCCCGGCGATCCGCGCTACGGACTCTCGGAAGCAGAGCTTGCCGAATACTACCGGACGAAAAGCCCGAGCTGGATCTGCAAGGGCTACTTCAAGGCCGATGGCGGCATTGCCCTGCGCGAGGCGGCGATGGACGCCCACCAGGCCTATCTGCGCAAGACTCAGAACCAGATCCGGTTTACCGGACCTTTGCTGCAGGATGACGGCAAGACCCCGGCGGGTGCCATGGCCCTGATCGATGCGCCGGACAAGGCGGCCGCGCAGGCCTGGATGGATAATGAGGGTTACACTCAGGGCGGCGCGTTTGATCGGATCACCATCACCCGCTGGTCATCCTCGATGGATTTGCGCTGGGACACCTTCCCGCGCACCCCGGGCTGGGAACAGTTCGTGGTCACGGCAATAGACGGGCCGGACGCCAAGGAACGGCGCGACGCCGTGGCCGATGCCCACCACAAGTTTCAGGCTTCCGTGATGGATCGCTATGTGGCCCGCGGACCGATGTTCGAGGATGACGGTGTGAAGATGATCGGCTCAATGATGATCATGGAATATCCCGATCTGCAGGCCTGCGAGGCATTCTGGGCCGGCGAGCCGCTGAATACGGGGGGCGTGTTCAAAGAGGTGACCCTGGAACGCTGGCGCTACGGCAACACGCTGGAATATCCGGGCTAGCCCGCACACCCGCGCACCGCCACACAATAAGTTGAGCCCGCCCGCACCGCCGGATCGCTAGTCTGCCCGCACAGGCCCTACCAATGGTCAGGCAGCAGGCAAGCACGACGACACCATGGCGCGTTTCGGGACGACTTCCTCTCACCAGACAAAGGTGCGGCTGCGCGACCTGTGGCAACACATGCGCACGGTCGCCCGACTCGCCGTTGGACGCTGTTCCACTTCCACGTCATAATAAAATCACAACAGGCCCGAAACGAGGTCTGAGACGGGGGCACAGGTTTGAGCGACAACGCCATCATTGTGATTGCGGACGACCATCCGCTCGTGCGCGATGCATTGCGTCAGACGATTACGCAGGATATGGCCAGCGCCGTATTCCACGAAGCCGCCAGTCTGGCCGAGGCCGAAATCGCCATTCGCGGTCTGGGATCACCCGATCTGG
>Ga0315316_10004083_pt1 | contig 10637 bp, 10 predicted proteins | sample M160m3416metaG_FD_203702 | JGI IMG/M metagenome (GOLD analysis project Ga0315316, IMG submission 203702) | Ammonia-oxidizing marine archaeal communities from Monterey Bay, California, United States - M1 60m 3416 | ecosystem: Environmental > Aquatic > Marine > Intertidal zone | place: USA... | reverse complement strand
CAATAAGTTCTATCGCTTCAGCAGAACTTAAGATGCGCCCCTCGCCCGGCTTTGCCAAAGTGACCCAAGTTGTACCGACGTCTAGAGGGACCATTTCACCAGATTCATCATCCACAATTGACCAGTCATCAGAAGTTCGTTGACGATTCCAAGTCACGCCTGTGACTGTTCCATCTCTTAATAACCACCCATCTCCTGATCCGGTACTAATGGCTTGAGGCGAAGCTGGATCTGCATCTGAGGTTCTATATCCGACATAAAGAAATAGTAAGTTATCTGCCGATAAAGGTGCCCCATCTTCACCAAGATGTGGGGTTCCGTCTTGATATCGAATCCATTGTTCTAAATTATTATTCCAGATGTACTCTGTGACTCTTTGCCAGATAGTCCATTGTACTCCCGCAGCAGGGACTGCATTTTGTGATATTTCCCCGTATTCAAAAATTGACAAGGGTTCCCTTGCTTCATCTGATGCTGTTCCTTGTAAATCTCCTGTATTTACTTTCCCATTAGCGGGACGAGAACGACTTGAGTCACGATTAAAATATTGTTCACCCCATTGAGATGCTGCTGATCTGCTGTCATAGCCACCTGACCACTCCGCTGATTTGATCTCTTCTAGAACGATGTCATTTGATCCCCAGTACACAAAAACTGGGTGATTAAGGTTGAGTAGAAGATTGATATCGCTGGATCTTGCTGAACGTACAGGCATAACTACTTCGGGTAATCTGCTGTGGTAAACGGCCATGAATCGGCTTTTTCCATTCTCTATGCGTACGTCATAAACGATGTCTGCTTCTCGTAGCCCATGTTGAGGTAAGGAATTTTGGTCGTTATTTCCTATTTTGACGACCACTGCGGGAGTTTCCGGAATGCCTTCATAAGCCGGCAAACCTGTCAAGGGATATACGGGTCCAGTCCAAGATGGATCTACTGTCGTTGTTGTTGGTATGGCCCCAACTGTTTGTTCCGCCAAAGTGGTGGGGGTTTCAACACTCTCTTCAATTTGAGTTGTTGTAACTAGAGGAACTTCTTCAACCAGCGTTGTTGTAGCCTCGTTCGCTCCACTTCCTCCACCACAGGCAGTGAGATACGCCAAGAACAGAGCAACAGAAATAACACGTCGCAGCATTTAGCTTCAGAGCTCGCTCAACGCAGCGCATCGCAGTGAAGCTGACGGGTGTCCTGAATTAGCTAATTGAGCGGTGGGGTCAAGGACCCATAATTGAGAGGTAGAACTTGATCCCTCAACAAATGTTCCAGCCTGATCTGCAATCTTTAATGCGTCTATTAATCCTGGAGGGAATCGAGTAAGAGCGACACTCTTCTGATCTAGAAGCAGAATGTCGTCAGTCTTGACAGTATTTCTTATGAAATACCGTGCGAATGGAATAGTCATCCAAAAAGATTTCTGCATCTCTTTGGCAAGCATAGGCTCTTGCATACGAACCAATGAAAGAGCAAGTAACCCTTCTAGCTCAACTACTCCTAAGTAGAGGAACGTACCGGAGGTGACCACAAGCGTGTTTTCCTTTTTAGTGGAGAGAACTGCGATATTTACCGAGGGCGCATCTAGCACTCTTAAAACAGGTGCCTCTATGCCATGGGATAAGGAAAGACCATCGATGGCATTGTGTAAACGAGGAAATTCTTCTTGCGTAGCAACTCGGCCACCCACTTGGTGTTGAACTTGAGAAGATCCCCGGCGGCCGAAAAGAACAAACATTGAAAGAAATCCGAGCGCGCTCACACCAACTGATGTTCCGACTGAGAAGTCAAAAGCCCGTATCAAAATTCCTAGGGCTATGGACAGAAGGACCAATGTGAAAAGAGATAGGAAAGTTCTGATGCGATTAGGAGAGTTGTTGTTCATAGTTGTTAGGCCTGGGCAAGATGCTTAGATAATAGGTTGATTCAAGGGGTAATACAGATCAGAGAGCCTTCAATAGTTCTTGATAAGAATCAAGATAACGCTTTGCTAAGGACTTCATTGAAAACTGTGAAGCTCTCTTTCGCCCATTCTCTCTTATTTCTTGCTGCCTACTCTCATCTCCCAATATTTTTTCAATGGCGGTTGCTAAAGAATGACTATCATTAGGGGGCACCAACACCGCGTGTTTTCCTTCTTCAGCAACCTTTGAGTACCCAGGAATATCACTTGCAACAACTACGGTGTCGCATGCCATTCCTTCAAGTAAAACAATTCCAAATGATTCTCCACGAAGTGATGGAGCACAAAAAATATCTGCTCCTTTCATTCGTGAGAATTTTTCTTTTTCGCTAATCCGGCCAAGCCATTCGATGCGTGGGTCACCAGCAAAACGTTCTTTGAGTTCTTCTGTTTCTGGGCCATCACTTGCTATCCAAAGACGAATATCTGAAGGAAGTTCGTTCATCGCTCCCAAAAGGATAGACAAACCCTTTCTAGGTTCGTGCCGACCAACAAAAAAAATCGTGGGTCCTTCTGTTGGCCAAGGAGTCGCCAACTCGCATTGATCTGTTTCTACTCCATTAAACAAAATCTCGTATTCATGGCCTAAGGAAGTTTGAGCCATTTCAGCAGCATCATTTGATACTGCAAATCGGTAGTCAAGGCGTCCACTCAACCATCGGATGGGGCGGTTCAGCAGGTCGTAAGCAAGGCTTCCTCCTGCTGCATGGAATGTTCCGATCATTGGCGTATTTGACATAAATAGAGCAGTGACTGTTGGTCCTGGGGCCATCGGCTCATGTAAGTGGAGTAAATCAAATTCTCCATCGCGAAGTGCCTGTATGGTTCGTAGGGCACATGGTACGTCAGGTGCAATTGGTGCGATGGAACCATTTGCCGCTGTCGGCAAACTATCCCCAAGGGGTATCACAGATGCATCTGGCGGAGGGCCATCACATGGCCCTAAGACTCGAGTGTGTTGACCCAAGGCGCGAAGTTGACGTGCTAAGCCCAACACTTGGCTCTGTACTCCACCTGGAATGGTCAAGCTATAGGGACAAATAATGCCTATTCGCATGGGCCCACGCTACTACTCTTTTACCTCCGCTCAAAAGTATCTGGAGTTCACCCATGTGATGAATGGACTTTATTGAATATCGCTTGGCCAATTGGGCTGCAACAAATGCCATTGTTCTGGTGCTTTACGAATCAATGCTTCAAATTCGTATGCCAATTCTTGAGTGATCCGTTGAACGTCATCACGTAGTCGTCCCTGCCGTTCAACTTTGATAAGTGGACGAAGAACTCCATAAACTCCGCTTCCTTGAATATAAACAGCAGCTGGACATAATGGGGCTCCTGTTCTTAAGGCGAGTGTGGCGGGTCCTGCCGGAAGAAGAGTTTTTTCCCCGAAAAATTCGACTTCAACTCCAGCCCCTCCAACATGACGGTCACATAATAGGACCACCATCTCTTTAGATTTCAACGCGTTGATAACCTCTGATCCGGCTGAAGCTCCGAGAGGAACGACTTTCATACCGAGTGAAGAACGAAATTTTTTAAACCATTCAAATACCTCAGGAGGTTCTAATGGTTCCACTACTGCGGTTAAAGGAATCCCTCTGATTTTTGTTATCCAAAATGCCGACCATTCCCATCCCCCTAGATGAGGTAATGCCATAATTGGGCCCACTTCAGCTTTTAATGCTTCAGCAAGATGAGGCTCTCCTTCATAATCGAAATCTTTCAGGATTTGTTCTGATGTCATTCCTGGTAAGCGGAAACTTTGAAACCAGTAAGTTGCGTAGGAGGCAAAAACTTCATCAATCGATTTCTGCATGTCTTGATCACTTAATTCAGAGCTTTTTGTTCTACGTAAATGCCTCTCCACCATTTTTCTGCGGTCTTTATTGAAACGTCCAGCTATTTTTCCAAAGAATCTAAAGATTGAAGTGCCGAATCGTTGCGGCAACAACCGCGCTAAAAAAGTCAACAATCGGTAACCAGTGACTATTAAAAAGCCGTTCATATGATTTAACTAATGCCGCTGAATGAAAAGATCATTAGGATCCCCATATTGTTCATCTGACCTCTTTGAACAATTTCAGTGTGCATTTTTTTGCTCAGCGGTTGCTTGAAGCCAAACTTTTATAAAGCGCTGAATCGCTGTGATCAATGTAAGTGCAAGCATTATCCAGAGAACAACGAGTAAAGCATCCTCTCCGATTACAACAGAGAGTAGAAGCCCTAGAGCCAGCACGATGAATCTTTCAGCTCGCTCCATCACTCCACCCTTTGCTTCATACCCTAAAAGTTCAGCCTTGGCTCTTTGGTATGAAATTATTTGAGCAGACGCCATGACTGCTACTGGAAGCATCATGAGGTGACCTGGTCGAGTACTTGCATAGTGCCAAGTAATTCCGCCGAAGAGAAGTGCGTCTGTAAGACGGTCTGAAACTGAATCAAAAAACGCTCCACGCTTTGAAGAGGTTCCTGCGGCTTTTGCTACTGCTCCGTCCAAGGCATCTGGAATACCGGTAAGGATGAGAAGGATGAAACCTAAAAGCAGACTTCCACGACCTATTGCTACTGCAGCTGCACCTGACATAGCTATCCCAACAATCGTGACTACATCCGCGGTTACGCCTATTCGTTGAAGACCACGTCCGATAGGGATTAGAGCTCGGTCTACTGCTGTTCGCAAGTTGCCGTCCAACATATTGTTCCTCCTGCGACACTTAAAGACTTACCCGGCTAATTATGAATAATCAGCAATCTGATTCGAATACCTGAATGATGTTTAGCGTATCAGTGGAGGCCGAGGCTATGGGTTACTCGCTGCTTGCATCCCATATCTCAGGGTTCTCTTCCACATATTTTGCGATTATCTCTCCATTGACCCCGTCGACAAACACCAAGCCTCGTCGCTCTGGTGGAGATTCATTGGAATATAAAAGAATTCTCCATGTGGGGCGGCTTCTAAGTCCACGCCAAGCCAGTTGGGCTGAAGCATGGCCGACTGGAAAGCCCATTGCTTGAGTTGCTGCAACGAGAGCATCTCCTTCATCTGTACCTAACCGCCAACCTGCTTGTAGATGGAAAAGGCCTATTAGCGCTAATCCAATGCTTCCAAAAATTAGTCCGTTGTTCACTAAAGAAGAGTCGCTAGTAACTACTGTTATCACTATTACGGTCGCTGCGATCAGTAGATATAAATATCCGGGTATACGTCTTCGACTATTGTCTGGAAAAATGTAAGGTCCGACCAGTCCAGTAACGTCAAGATCCGCTGGCAACGTATCTAATTGTTCGTTTTCGTTTTCTTCTGATGAACTCACGTCTGAAACCTTAGCGTCTCTATTTCTTTCGATAATACGCGTTCTCTACTATTTAGATATTTCATCAATATATTCCAGCACTTTTTCTAAACTTTCTTCTATAGGTGCAGACCCTTCAAGAATGAGGTCCGCTAATGAAGAAGAGGGCTCTATATATTTGTCATGCATCGGGGCAACCGTGGCAGCAAACTGAGTGCGTATGCTTTCAGGCGTTCTTCCTCGTTCACGTACATCTCTTTCTAATCGACGTTTCAGACGAAGTTCTTCAGGAGCAGATATGAATATCCTTGCATCAAATTCTCTTACAACTTCTGGAATAACAAATAGCAAGTGTCCTTCTCCGATAATTAATTCCGCTGGCTCGATTCGTTCAACCTCGGTTGTTCTCGAGTGAGTTGAAAAGTCATAAACAGGAATATCAACTGCTTCACCTTGCTTAAGTAAAGCTAAGTGTTTTAGGTACAAGTCATGTTCGAATGCATCTGGATGATCAAAATTGATTTTGGCTCTATCTACTAAGGAAAGGTCTGAATGGTCGCGGTTATAGCTATCTAATGGAAGGATCGCCAGCGCTTTATCTTCCGCCTCAAAACGTTCCTTTAAAGCGTTAACGATGGTTGTCTTTCCGGCGTTGGCTCCACCAGCTATGCCACAAATCACTTTTCTTGTTCCTTGCTTACGAGTTAGTACCGGTAATGATCAGGCTTGAACGGGCCTTGAGAATTCACTCCAAGGTATTCTGCTTGTTCGGTCGTCATTTCGGTCAGTCTTACACCAAGTGCATCCAAATGAAGTCGTGCAACTTTCTCATCAAGAATTTTTGGAAGAGTCTCTACATCTTTTCCGTATTCTTCAGCATTCTTATGAAGTTCAATCTGTGCGAGTACTTGATTTGAAAAGCTTGCTGACATAACAAAGCTTGGATGTCCTGTGGCATTACCAAGATTTAGTAGCCGTCCTTCTGACAATACGATGATTGAATGGCCATCGGGAAATACATATTCGTCTACCTGAGGCTTGATTTCCACTCTTTGCACATCTGAGAGCTCAGTCAAACCAGCCATGTCGATCTCGTTATCAAAGTGACCAATATTTCCCACTATTGCTTGATGTTTCATACGGCCCATGTGCTCCGCTGTGAGAACATCTTTGCAACCTGTAGCGGTAATGAAAATGTCAGCTTTATCTATTACCCGCTCCAAAGTATTGACCTCATATCCTTGCATTGCTGCTTGTAAGGCACAGATAGGGTCTACTTCTGTAACGATCACTCTTGCTCCTTGCCCACGTAGAGACTCTGCGCAACCTTTACCTACATCTCCAAAGCCACAAACCACAGCAGTTTTACCGCCAATCATGACGTCTGTCGCACGGTTGATGCCATCGATAAGCGAATGACGGCAACCATATAAATTGTCAAATTTTGATTTAGTCACTGCATCATTTACGTTGATCGCGGGGAACATGAGTTCACCTGCTTCTTGCATTTGGTAAAGCCGGTGCACCCCTGTAGTCGTTTCTTCTGAAACACCACGAATTCCAGATGCAATGCGTGACCATCGCTGAGGGTCTTCTTGCAAAGAAGACTTGAGAAGATCTAAGACAACCCCCCACTCAGCAGAATCTTCTTCAGTTTTATCTGGAACAACACCGGATTTCTCAAATTCGCACCCTTTATGAACCAACAGCGTTGCATCTCCCCCATCATCAAGTATGAGATTCGGGCCTTCACCATCAGGCCATTGCAGAACTTGGGTTGTTGCCCACCAATATTCTTCTAGAGTCTCTCCTTTCCAGGCATAAACCGGGACTCCTTGAGGGTCTTCTGGAGTGCCATTTTTTCCAACTACTACTGCTGCTGCTGCATGGTCTTGTGTTGAGAAGATGTTGCAACTTGCCCATCTGACTTCAGCACCAAGAGCTACCAATGTTTCAATGAGAACAGCAGTTTGTACTGTCATATGCAGTGAGCCGGTGATGCGTGCACCAGATAAAGGCTGCTCATCAAGATATTCCGCACGTAACGACATGAGTCCTGGCATTTCATGCTCGGCTAGCCGGATTTCATGGCGTCCCAATACGTGCAAATCAATATCTGCGATTCTGTAATCTTCTTTTACGGACATGACGACTCTTCAACTTTCTTTATTTAGAATTTCTAGATTTCAAAGTTTTCTTTGGGCTGGGGTCGTCTAACTCCATATCAAGCAGCCACATCGTCACTCTATCTTCGTTAACCAATTACTCGGTACGCGATTCCCTCAGTTTGAATATGATACGCACCTTCAGTTTTTGGTATCCAAGCTGCAGATCCTTGTTTCACAACGAGTTCTTCTTTTTCTGAAGTCAATACAGTGTCCATCAAAGTTGAAACAACTATGTCGGTGCCTTCCCGTCCTGATACTTGGATTGTTGTTCCTTCAATTCGTTCTAAGTCAAATTCGGATGTCATCGTCTGATACCTATGATGACCAGAAGATGGGGTCTGGATCTGTGGGCTGGCCTCGAAATCTAATATTTTTAAAAGAGTTGCAGGATCTTTCTCTTTGGTGGTAAATCCTGCCCTTACGACATTGTCGCTTGAACCCATTACTTCTAGAGCAACACCTTCTAGATATGCATGAAGAGCTCCAGGTTTTAAAAAGAGAGCTTCTCCAGGTTTTAATGTATGAATTTGCATCATTGGGATGATGAGCAGCGAAGGGTCTTCTGGATATTCTTTTGCCAATTTGATTATGGTTTCAGCCTCAGAAGAAAGAGAGCCGCCTTCAATTAATTCCTTGCACGTCTGAGTCAAAGACTCAATATCTCTTTTACGTTCCTTAGTCAAAATACTCTCTATTACTTGGGAAAAATCAACAGCATCTTTGATCATAAATAACAAGTCTTCAGGTAATTGAAGCTGGGTGGACACTTCATAAGCTTCGGATGTGGTTTTGAAACCACATAGCGCCTGAAATGGTGTGAGAGCACAAATCATTTCTGGTTTAGATCGATTGTCAGCAAACCCTGAGGCGGCTTGTGTCGCATCAGGATGTGTCTGTAATGAAAGCGGACGTTGTGCAGCGAGAATTTTCACCAAATACGGCATTTCTTCTTCTGCGAGATTGATAGCTTCTTGGAGTGTTATTCGACCTAATTCTCTCTCTACTGTTGAAGGCCCTGATGGGTGAACACCAAACCAGATCTCTGCTTCAGGCGATCCAGATGGGTTTACTCCCCGTAGATCAGCTAGAGCATTAAGAGAGCCCCATTCGTAGTTTTGGAGGTAACCAGTTATTAAGTCCACTAGAGATGAAAGGGTATTGAGATTAAAAAGTTGGGCTAAGGCCTTTAGACCTTGCAAGTTCCATCAAATTCGCATGTTCTTCTTCTGTAGCTGTTTCTGATTCGTCAATCAACATGATTGGAATGTCTTCTTTTATCAGGTAGCGACGATGAAGCCGTTCGTTGTAAAGAAAGTTTTCTTCTGCAAAATATAAGAGTGGCCCCTTGTCTTCAGGACAAGCCAAGATTTCTAAAAGTTTTGAATCAAGAGTCATTTGCTCTCCCTTTCATTTCTTATTTAACTCAATAAGATCCATGACCTCTTGCAAAGTTGTTTCGTAGGAGGCTTCATCTTCTGCTTCTAGGTTAAGCCGTAATAATGGTTCTGTATTTGATGGGCGAAGATTAAACCAACACTTTTGAAGTTGTACTGTCAGCCCATCTAAATTGTCTTGGCTGTAGTTTGAATATTTTTTTGATACTTCTCGAATAACTTTTGATGATTCTTCAACTTCAATATTTAGTTCACCGGAAGCAATGTATGGGCTAAACGGTTCTGTTAAAAGGCTTAAAGGCTTTGAGGCGCAGGAAAGTTCTTCAAGCACTATGAGTGCAGCGATGAGTCCAGAATCTGCTCTGAAATTATCTCTGAAGTAATAGTGTCCAGAATGTTCTCCTCCAAATGCAGCTTGTTCGTCAGCCATGATTTTCTTTATATATGAATGCCCAACACGAGTTCGCACTGCTCTTCCACCCATTTGAGTGATTGTTTCAGGGACTATCTGCGAGCAAATTAGGTTGTGGACTATTGTTGCTCCTGGTTCTTCATTCAAAACTTTTTTCGCCACAAGAGCAGTGGTAACTGATCCTGAAACTGGTTTAGCTTTTTCATCTACTAGGAAAACTCGATCAGCATCACCGTCAAAGGCAAGCCCGATATCAGCGTTTGTTTCAAGGACGCGTTTTTGTAAGTCCACAAGATTTTCAGGTTGTATTGGATCCGCTGGATGATTAGGGAAAGTTCCATCTAGATCTTGATACATGATTTCAATTTGAAAAGGGAGGTCGTGAAAAACGGCAGGAACAACTAATCCCCCCATTCCATTTGCTGTATCTGCCACAACTCGTAATGGTTTTAGCTTGTCAGTATCGACAAACGATTTAACATGATTAGCAAATTCTTCTAAGAGGTTTAGTTGTGAAATGCTTCCTGACCCATCTCCAGTGGCGATTTTTGAGAGAACTTCATCACGCATTTCTTCAATTCCTGTATCTGAACTGACCGGGCGGGCTTCGGAGAAACAAAATTTGATTCCGTTATAGCCAGAAGGGTTATGACTAGCAGTAAAAACTGATCCGGGAAGTTGTAAATGGCCGGAAGCAAAATAAAGCATGTCTGTTGAACAAAGGCCCAAATCAATTACGTCTAATGATTGTGCGTTTACTCCTTCTGAGAAAGCTGATGCTAATTCTTCGCCACTAGGTCTCATGTCGCGCCCCACAAGAACACAACTAGTTTCTGGTTCAGTTTTTTTGATTAATCGTGCCCACGATTCCCCGATTGACCGTGCGACATCAGAATCAAGTTGTTCAGGGACTAATCCCCGAATGTCATAAGCTTTGAAGATTGAGGTTAAGCCTTGCATTCTTAAACTTTACTTGCCTTTGGCAATTGAGGGTCTACAGGGTAAGAACCTTGGCTTGCTAACCGTCTTACATGAATTAGGTCACGGAGAAGGCGGAACCCGTCTTGAACTACCCGAACGGTAGTGCGTTCTGAATGTTCTACTTCTACAGATATTTCCGATAGAGACAATCTCCAACGTTCAGCTAAATGAAATAGTTCTACGTCAAAAGCAAACCCGTTGATAGTAGAGGACGAAAACAATGATTTAGCGACGTCTGATCGGAATGCTTTAAGACCACATTGTGTATCTCGATACTGACCAAGCAGTAGCAGGTGGGTGGCAAAATTAACAAGCCTTCCCCCCATTCCTCTTATGAATCCTGCCCTCACAATTGTTCGTGTATCGACATGATGCCGATTCCCTACAACCCAGTCATATCCATTTTCAACTTGAACTAATAGGTCAAAAATT
>Ga0315316_10004082_pt1 | contig 10638 bp, 14 predicted proteins | sample M160m3416metaG_FD_203702 | JGI IMG/M metagenome (GOLD analysis project Ga0315316, IMG submission 203702) | Ammonia-oxidizing marine archaeal communities from Monterey Bay, California, United States - M1 60m 3416 | ecosystem: Environmental > Aquatic > Marine > Intertidal zone | place: USA... | reverse complement strand
GTTTACTGTGATACTGCAGATGCAATTGATGTTTCCCTAAGTATCTTAACCGGAGTTAGCTAATATGTCAGCAAATAACGGTTATATAGGAAGAGCGCCTAGTGATTCGTCGGTAGTAGTTGCTAGGCAGACATTTAATCCTACAGGCGGTCAAACAACTTTTACTTTTGATTCTAATTATAAAATAGGATATCTTGATGCCTATCTAAATGGTTCAAGATTGATTAATGCTTCAGACTATACTGCGACTGATGGAAGTACTGTAGTTCTAGGGGTTGGAGCTACTACGGGAGATGTTTTAGAATGTGTTGCTTATAAAGCTTTTAATCTTGGTAGTAGTGTAGTTGGGGTATCTTCTGCTGGTACTGTTATTAAAGGAGATGATGTTAGAACATTAAACTTTATTGGGGCGGGAAATACTTTTGCTGTTAATGGAAATACTGTTGATATTTCTATTTCTGGAGGAGGTGCTGGCGGAAAATGGCAAACCGACGATACTAATAGTCCTCCAGGAATTAGTACTTCGACAAATGTTAGTATTGGAGTTACAGTAGCTACATCAGCTTTAACTGTTACTGGTGATGCTAAATTGACTGGTGTAGTAACTGCTACTACTTTTATTGGAGCTTTAACTGGTAATGTAACTGGTAACGCATCAGGAACTGCTGGGGGATTGAGTGGAACTCCTAGTATTACAGTTCAGGATATTACGGCTGAGATGGTTTCCATTGGAGGAACCTTAACTTATGAGGATGTAACCAACGTAGATTCGGTTGGAATCATAACAGCTCAGAAGGATGTAAGAGTAGGTAGAAATCTTAATGTTGTTGGTGTCGCCACAATTGGTACTTTAGATGCTCAGGCTACTGGTATTACAACTACTGGCATCACAACACAAACTATCTTCTCTAACCCAAATGTTATAAATGATGATCAGTTATTGAATACTCCAAATCATAACTATGGAATGTTTGGACCTGTAACTGTTGGTGCGGCTATCACGGTTGGGGTTGGTAATACTTTCGTTATTGTGTAGGAGGTTAATGTATGTCTAATCTTAGAGTAAATAAAATATCAAACTATAATGATAATGGTCCTGTTGAGTTTTCAACGGGATTGACAGTAACTACTGGAAAGACCATTGATGGCGATATCGCCATCAATACTACGGGTATAGTTACTTCTGGTAGTTTGGTAGTTACTGAGGGAATAAATCTTACTGGAGTTTCTACTGCTAATTCTTATAGTGGTTCTGGAATAGGACTGACGGGAGTTCCAGGAACTCCTGTTGGAAAAGGAATCGCATTCGTATTAATTTCTTAAAGATATGACAGTCCCAAATTCTAAAATTTTAGTAGACACCTTAGAAGGTATAAATCCAGATAGTTCTTCTGGACCGGTTACAGTTTCTATGGGAGCATCTGTCACAGGTGGAACACTTACAATTAACGGAAATGCAAATTTTTCATCAGTTGGAATTGTAACAGCAGGTCAACATTCTGGAACATCTATAAATGTATCAGGTATTGTAACTGCTACTTCATTCTCTGGTGACGGATCTGGATTATCTAATTTACCGGTTATTAGTGAAGGAAAAGCAATTGCTCTTACCCTTATAAACGTATGAAATTATGTCAAAAATCAAAGTAAATACTGTTTCAAATAGATCTGAAGATGCTGCTGTTGAGTTGATTCAGGGCGCTACTATTCCGTCAGGTAAGGAGTTAACCCTTACTGGTAATGGCAATATTACTGGGATAATGACTGTCACTAATTATGATGCTACTAATGTAAATGTGACTGGAGTGGTCACAGCTACTTCTTTTAGTGGGTCGGGAGCAAATTTAAGTAATTTGCCATCAGTATCTTCTGGTAAGCTTATAGCATATAGTTATGTTCTTGGAGATCCTCCTCTAAGATCATAATCCATTATAAATAAAAACAACAACAATAAATCAAAATTATAAATTATGGCAGCTCCTAATATTGTATCAGTAGCAACTATCGTCGGCTACACCACATACGTATCATTGGGTGATACCAATGCGGCTACCCTTTTATCTAATGCTGCCGGTAGTAATTACGTTTATAAAATTAATTCTATTATAGTTGCGAACGACGATGGAGGTAGTTCGGCTGATATTACTGTTTCATTATTCAGTCAAGCGGCGGGGAGTGGAACAGGATATAAATTAGCACATACCATCGCAGTAGCAGCAGACTCCACACTTGTGGTTATTGATAAAGCAACATCAATCTATCTGGAAGAAGATCGTTCTATTGTAGTTCAAGCATCTGCTGGTAATGACTTAGATGTCATTTGCTCCTACGAAACAATTATTGATTAATAGGAGAAAGTATAATAGCATAATTATGCTCCTCAATTTGGCCATCTATGAACGTTTAAAAAAATGCCTATTCAGAGAAGAAATCTTAATAGTACTATTGGAAAAAGTGGTGAAGCTCAATCTGCAGTAAGTGGAAAGGCAATTGGGGATTTTTACGATTCTCCATCATTACCACCAACTGCAGTTAATCCTGCTATTGCTACTAATTTTAATCTTCTTAATTTAGGAATAGTAAGAAGAAATCGGGGGATAGCTTCAAACTCTTTCAGTTTGACAAATGTAGAGAGTAATATAACTCCTACCTCCCCCAGCACCCATCCTTATACCGTCCCAGCTGGTGCAGACCAAGTTCATCAAGAAAATACAAAAATAATAAGAATTTCTGATAGACCTAATGGAAGTCAACCAATTCCATTACCGGACGGTATTAGAAGTATGGCAAGAACTGCATATTTCTTCGCCATCGGTGGTGGTGGTGGCGGTGGAAATAATCAAGGTGGCGGTGGCGGAGCAGGTGGAGCTTTTGTTGCAACTACTCCAATACCATTTTCATCAGTTCCTATATCTATTGCTACTGGAAGCGGTGGTGGCGGAGCGGGACCTCCGAATGGTGTAGGCTCCAATGGAAATAATTCAGTATTTACTCTTGATGGAGCTGCATATACTGCTCTAGGTGGTGGAGGCGGCGGCGGAGGCAACGGCAACGGACAACCTGGAGGTTGTGGTGGTGGAAATTCTAAACCTGGCACCTCTCCTAGGCCAGGTGGACGGCCTGGTGGTACTGGAAATGCTGGACCAGTTGCAACTCCGGTAACTTCGTTCACCTGCAACGGGGGTGGTTCAGGTCCATACACAAGTCCTGGTTGTGGTGGCGGCGGAGGAATCACAGGTGGCATCCCTGGGTCCTATTCTGGAAATCCAATTGGTGGACCTGGACCTGGTAATGGTCAACCTGGCAGAGAGATTTTTGCAATTGAGATGGGCGGTGGCGGCGCAGCTGGTGAAGGAACTTCACGAACAGCAGGAACTGGTGGTGGTGGCTCCTCCGGCGGAGGAGGAGGCACCGGCGGTCTCGGTGGTGGAGGCGGTGCTAGCGGACCAGCCCCATCTTCTGCTGGTGGAGGCAGTGGAGGTGCTGGTAGAGGAGGATATTATATCGACTATTATATGAGCTAAATTAATTAAAAAGTGAAAAAATATTATTTTTTATGTGGATTGCCTAGAAGTGGGAACACACTTCTATCATCTATTTTGAATCAGAATAAAAACATTCAGGTTTCAGCTAATAGTTTGATACCTGATGTTTTTTGCAGTCTAGATCGTTTGTTTGAGACTGATTTGTATCAAAACTTTCCAGATAAAGGTTCAATTGAAAATTTAATGGAAAATGTGTTTGATTCATATTATAAAGATATTGATGCAAATGTAATAATTGATAGATCTGCGTGGGGAGTAGAAGGTAATTTAAATTATTTGAAAAGATATTTAAACTCAGAAATTAAAATAATTTGTTTGGTTAGACCTATTTCAGAAATACTCTGTTCATTTATAAAGTTAAATCCGTCATTTTTAAATAAATTTAATTCAGTTGAAGAAAAGTGTGAGTATTTATTGCATGACACTTCCCATCTTGCGACATATTATCAGGCAATTCGTAATTTAACTATTAATGAAGCCAACACACAAAATTTAAATTTTGTATTGATTGATTATAAAAGTTTGATTGAAAATACAGAAAAAGTTATTGATGGAATATATAATTTTTTAGAAATAGAAGAAAAATTTCATCACACATTTGATTACATTGAGCAATTTCAATTTAATAACCTTAATTATGACGATAAAGTTTTTGATTGCAATCTTCATTTTCTTAAAGAAAAAATAGAATATAAAAATTATAATGTAGAAGAAATTTTACCTAAAAATATTATTGAAAAATATTTAAGTGCAAGTGTTAATTTTTGGGAAAATTTCTAAGATACTTCTTAAGTTATTCACGTTAAACTATCATAAATAACTAAAAATACTAGTCCGATGCCAATTGGGAATCAAATACAATATACTGATAATGTAGCGTCTAAGATTGTCAGTGCAACTGCCACAGCTAGTCAAACAACTTTTACTATCGTTGGTGGGTATCGTGTTAACGCTATTGCTGTATATAAACAAGGATTAAGACTGTCTAATGGAGTAGAGTTTACAGCTACTGATGGTTCCACTGTTGTATTAACCAGTGGAGCTAGTGCTGATGATAAAATGGTTTTCCAGATTTATGATGACTTTAATGTAGCTGATATTTCAGCAGCTCCTGGAGATTTTACTGTTGGTGGTGATTTAGGAGTTAGTGGTACTCTTAGTGGAGATGGATCAGGATTAACTGGGGTTGGATCAACTGAGGATGTATCTACTAGTACTCTTAATGTTGTTGGTGTTGCCACAATTGGCCAAGATGCCAGAGTAAGTAGAAATCTTAATGTAGCTGGTATTTCCACTGTTACTCTAGATGTAAGAATAGGTAGAAATCTTAATGCAGGCATTATAACTGCTACTACTTTTGTTGGAGCATTAACTGGTAATGTAACTGGTGATGCATCGGGTTCTTCTGGATCTTGTACAGGCAATGCTGCTACTGCTACACTTGCTACTAATGCTACTAATGCATCAGGACTAACTGGAACTCCTAGCATTACCGTTCAAGATATTACTGCTGAAATGGTTTCCATTGGAGGAACCTTAACTTATGAGGATGTAACCAATATAGATTCGGTTGGATTGGTTACAGCAAGAACAGGAATTCAAATTCAAGCTGGTGGTTTAACTATAAGCGGAGTTACTACTGGTTTAAGTGTAAGTGGAGTTACTACTGTTACTGAAGATGTTAGAGTAAGTAGAAACTTTAATGTAACTGGTATCGCCACAGTAACTCAAGGTACTGATCTTAATGGATATAAGGTAGAAGAAGGAAGTTATGATAGTAATGCTTTAAATGGAGAGTTTGATTTTGAGTTTGAGAATGGTCATATTCAGACACATACAGGATCTACTGCAGGAACTTATTTCCCAGACTTTAGAGTAAGTGGTAGTCAATCATTAGCATCTGTAATGGGTACAGGAGACGTGGTATCTGCAACATTGATGGTGGCAGCATCCAATACGGCTCATTATTGTACAGCAGGTGTTAAAATCGATAATAGTACATCTAATGTTACTGTAGAATGGGTGGGTAGTGCGGCTGCTTCTGCAGGTAAAGGAGCAGGATATGACATATATGCATTTACCATCCAGAAAACTGCTGCTACTCCAGCATATTTGGTAATCATCAATGCTATTGATGCTGGTTAATTACAATAGGGAGGCTTAGGGATGTTTCAAAACTTCTGGCATAAGAAAGAAAAGCCATTCTTAGGATTGAGTGGATTTGGAGGAGGAGCTCAGAGTCTTGCAACTAAAGGTGATACTGCTGTTTCTTATATAACAGAAGCAACTGGTGGGCTCCTTATGGATTATGAGTCTCCTAGTTCTCCTGGAACTTATTATAGAGCTCATGTTTTTTCATCATCAGGAACTTTTGCCATAACTACTATTGAAAAGAATGGCGCCCCTGTAGCTTCTGGTGGTGAGGTTGAGTATATTGTAGTTGGTGGTGGTGGAGGAGGAAACGCTGAATCTCAAGGTGCTGCTGGTGGTGCTGGTGGATATCTCACAGATAGTGGTACTCCAGTTTCTGTAGGTTCTTATACTATAACAGTTGGTGGTGGCGGCGCTGCATCGGTAGCGGATGATGTTCCCGCGCTTCCTGGAAATACATCATCTTTTGGAACTCCTATAACTGCGTATGGTGGAGCAGGTGGTGGTGGTAAGAAGTCAGCAGCTGATAATGGTGCGTCAGGAGCTGGTGGTTCAACACCTAGCCAGGGAAATGCGGCTGGTTCATATGGTCTTAATCCTTCTACTCCTGCACCAATTATAGCGACTTTTCCTTTATATACTCCAGGCACAACTCAAGGATATCCTGGTGGAGCTAATCCAGGCTCCGATTCTACTTTGGGTGGAGGTGGAGGTGGAGGTGCTGGTGGTGCTGGTCAGGGTGGAAGTTCTCCTCAGGTTGGTGGAGCTGGTGGTATAGGAGTACAAGCTCCTGCTACTTTCCGAAATCCTAATAATTATATGGGAGCTCCTGGACCTGGTGGTGGATACTTCTGGTTTGCTGGTGGCGGTGGTGGTGGATTTGAACCTGGTGGAACTGGTGGTGGTGGAGGTGGTGGCACAGTCCCAGCTCCCTATGCTGGTGGTGGACCTGGAGGAAATGATCCTGATGGAGTTGGCCCTACGAGAGGATTAACTAATACTGGTGGTGGTGCAGGAGCTTACCACCATCCTGGGAGTGGAACTTTTGCAGACGGACCCTCAGAAGGTGGCTCTGGTTTAGTAGCAATTGTTTATGAATTAGAAAGTTCTGTAAGTACAGCAAAAGCAACTGGTGGAATAATAAGCTTTATACATCCTAGTTCTCCTAGTCCTATGGCAGGACAGACAATTCATACATTTATAAGTTCTGGTGATTTTAATTGTAGTCAACCAGGCACTCCTGCTACTTATCTTGTAGTAGCTGGTGGTGGTGCTGGTGGATGTTCAAACGGATCAGGTGATGGTGTTGCTGGAGGTGGAGCTGGTGGTGTTGTTAGTAATCATCCTGATGCTCCATCACCTACACGACAAGGTGCTCTTACTCTTCCAGTTACTCCACACACTATTACTGTTGGTGCTGGGGGAGCTGTAGCAAGATTTAATCCCAGTGTTCCTGGACCTTCAGAAAGATTGCAAGGAGGATATGGAAATTATTCTGATGTGCCTTTCATTGCAGGACCTGGTATGGTAGCTGGTGGTGGTGCAGGAAATACTGGTAATAATTCTGGTTTAGATGGTGCTTCTGGTGGTGGTGCTACTGGTCCTGGTTCGGGTGGTGGAGGACCTGGTGTTGCTGGAGTTGGAAATATGACTTCTCCTGATATGCCCTCACATCCTGGTTCCACAGCCCCCTACTATCTGTTAGGATTTCCTGGTGGAGCTAATCCTACTAACTGGGGTTCTGGTGGAGGTGGTGGATATTTAGGTGCTGGTCAAGATTCACAACCACATCCCGGGGCGTGGACTGGTGGAACTGGTGGAAATGGTGGTGCTGGTTGTAATTTTACTATAAGTGGAACTTCTACTGGATATGGTGGTGGTGGCGGTGGTGGATCTGCTGGACCACCTAGATCTCCTACTGTTACTGCTGGAACTGGAACTCATGGTGGTGGATCTGGTGCTCCTGGTCATCCTCCTGGTGGGCCTGCTATTCAGGTAAACACTGGTGGTCATGGAACTGCTCATAGTGGCGGTGGCGGTGGCGGAGGTTCCGGTGCGGTGGGGCCCCTCCCAGGGGCAGAGGCCCCTCTGACTATGGGCGGTAAAGGCGGATCTGGTGTTGTTATAATAGCCTATCCCACATAAATAATTCAAAAAGAAAGAGAAAAGATGGCTCATTTTGCAAAATTAGATTCCAACAATCTTGTAACCAGAGTTATTGTTGTGGGCAATAGTGACATCACAGATGTTAAGGGTGATGAAGTAGAAAGTATTGGAGTTGCTTTTTGTCAGAAACTTTTTGGAGCTGACACAAATTGGAAGCAAACTTCTTATAATGACAATATGAGAGGTAATTATGCTGGTATTGGATATACATATATGGAAAATGTTGCGACACTTGGTGTAGGTTCTACTGATATCTTTATTCACCAGAAACCTTATGCGTCATGGACAATTGGAGTTGGTACTGCAACATGGTATCCACCTGCTAATCCAGGAAATGCTCCTGCATTAACAACTGATGAGCTGAATGCAAATAAGTATTATGAATGGAATGAAAGTAATTATAATTCTAACCCTGCAACTGCATGGGTTCTTATTACCCCTTAATTTTTATTTGACTTTTTAAAAAGTTTTATATATAATAAACTGAATACATTATAGGTATATGGCATTACAGAGTGTGTGGTATTACACTGATCTTCCGGAGAAGGTTGTAGATCTTATTGAAGAAGATTTAACAGAGAAGTTTGATCCTCAGATGGCAGACTCCAAGTTACATGGAGATGCTCTGAACAAAGAGAAGAGAAATTCACAAAATGCCTGGATTCCTACTAATCATTGGGTAGGGGGATTTATTTGGCATTATATTATGAGAGCCAATAGAGAAAACTTCTTATATGATTTAAAGTGTATTGATGGTGAGAGTATGCAATATACTCGATACCAACAAGGTCAGTTCTATGGGTGGCATAATGATTCAGGACTTGCTACACATTATAAACCAGTATCTGTCGGTAATCGTGGTAATGGGCAAGAAACAGTACAAGATTTTGTGAATGAGAAGTGTGAGATGGTAAGGAAATTATCTTTTGCCATGCAACTATCTGATCCTGATGATTATGAAGGTGGTAATGTTCAACTACTTGCCGAAGATGGGCACAGTTATATAATGCCTAGAAAGAAAGGAACTATTATATTATTTGATTCTAGAACACAACATAGAGTTCTTAAAGTAACAAAAGGGATCCGTAAGTCTATCGTTGGATGGACTGTTGGACCTCGTTGGAAGTAGGAGGTTATTATGGCAGAAGAAATGAGTGAAATTGAGTTGATGTTTCAGGAGAGACAAAACACCGGAACTGCATGGACAAGAAATGAAAAGTTTGATAAGGATGGGTATCTTGTTATAAGAGATTTGTGGGATCCAGAGGAATTGTATCATTCTGTTCCTGATGTGAGGGGACAATTAAATTATTGGGATAAAAATATTGAACATTTTACTCATGAAGAAGTTGAGGGACAAGTAGAAGGTTCACTTGCACGTTACTGGCATCCACAATATAGAAGTATTCATAGTGGTATTCGTCTAAAATTAGAAGAAGTGATTGGTAGGAAACTTTATAATACTTATTATTATGATAGATATTATTTTCCAGGACAAGCATTAACTAAACATGCAGATAGAGATGCATGTGAAATCTCTGTAAGTATTCATATTAGTACTAATCTTCCTGATAATAAGAAGGATTGGCCATTTAAGATTAAAACTCCTGATATGTATCTTGATAATAAGACTAGAACTGATATATTAGTTCCAGGTGAAGAAAGATCTGCTGTTCTTAATCCTGGTGATGGATTGATTTATAAAGGATGTGAAAGACCACATTGGCGTGATGATATGCCTAATCCAGGAAGGAAAGTATTTGGTAAACAACCAGACTATTATTATCATCAAATCTTTTTCCATTATGTTCTCCAAGATGGACAAAGAGCTCATTGTGCATGGGATAAGGCAAGATGAAGGCACCCCTCTTTGAATTTCCTTCTTACCAATATCAGGTAAAGGATTGGGATTTTAAGAAGAAAGGATTATTAAATCGTATTAACAGTCAAAAGTTTAAAAGAACAGAACTCCAGACTTTTGAGAGTGATAGACAGACTGGTGGTAAAATTTATATTCATTATCTTACAGAGTTTTTAAGAGATATCCTTTGGGAATTTTGTAATGAATCAGAGGTTACTTGCTCAATGACTGATGCATGGGCAGTAAGATACCAGAAAGGTGATCACCAGACCATTCATAATCATAGAAGTTGGGGATTTTCTGGAATTTTATATGTAGAGTATGATCCAAAGGTCCATACTCCTACTTGTTTTATGGCTCCATGGAATGATCCAAGGAGAGATACAACATCTCTTACATCTCCACAAAATGTAAAGGAGGGAACAGTGTTTATTGCTCCTTCATTTACTCATCATTTTGTGCATCCAAATACATCAAGAAAGCAAAGAACTGTTATATCTTTTGATTTACTTCCAAAACTTCCCGATCATCAACAGGCTAATAAATAAGGTAGATAAATAACTAGAAAGTTCTAGTAATGACGAGAGCAAGAGTATTAGCTGATTTATCTACTCCAAATGCCTTTACGGTAGATGACAATTATAATGTTGGTATTAACACTACGATTCCGACTGAGAAATTGGATGTTGTTGGTGTTGTAAGTGCTACAAAATATTATGGTGATGGGTCTGAATTAACTGGTGTCAGTGTTTCAAACACTTTAACAATTGGTGTAAGAACTGGTACTGCTGTTACCTTTAGTATTTCTGGAAGTTCTTTTAATGTTCTTGCTAAAGGTGGTGGGAACGTTCCCATCAATGTTTAAATTTCAAATCCTAAATACTAAAGAGGAGTTTTAGAGTAAAATGGCCAACA
>Ga0315316_10004081_pt1 | contig 10638 bp, 6 predicted proteins | sample M160m3416metaG_FD_203702 | JGI IMG/M metagenome (GOLD analysis project Ga0315316, IMG submission 203702) | Ammonia-oxidizing marine archaeal communities from Monterey Bay, California, United States - M1 60m 3416 | ecosystem: Environmental > Aquatic > Marine > Intertidal zone | place: USA... | reverse complement strand
GCGGAAGGCTGGACTGCCGCTGCTGGAGCGCGGCGCGTTCTTCCTGAACTTCCATCAATTGTGTTCGCAGTTCGCCACGACGAACCACTTCTTCCTCGTACGCGGCTCGAACACCCATCAGCTGCCTTGATGTGTGAATCTTCAGCACCGGCAATTCGGCAAGGATCGCCTGAAACGACTCTGGATCGCCCGCGACGTCCCTGATACCGGATTCGCGCAGGGCATCATGAAAACGCTTGCTGTGAATACGTTTGCTGCCTGTATCCTTTTGTTCAAGCTCAATCAGGCGAGGGATCTCCTTCAGACGATCACCGCCGGAGTTGTCTATTTCGTTTTCGAGACGACGAATGATCGTCTGGACATCCGCGATTCCGACCGCAAGTTCTGATTTCCTGCTGCGAATCAGCTCCAGCTCCGATTGACGCGCTGCGCTTTCCGGCTCGAACAAATCAATAACTTTTTGGCGAAAGAAAGCGTCTGTCGCTGCCAGCAGTTTTTCTGACGACCGCAGACCCTTCGCCTGATCGCGCCACTTCAACCCATCCTTTTCGATAGGTTCCAGCAGCTTCAGCTGTTCGCGTACTTTCACCAGAGTCTGATGTGTTTCGCTGAGCTGACCAAAGTGAGTCAGCAGGCTGTCCACCGTGTCTTCCCACGCCCGGGCTTCCAGCATGTGGTCACGAATGAATTCGTTCAACCGCTGAATGTCCTTTACCGCGACCGTCTGGTTGAGCATGTCCATCGCTTTCCTGCGGACACCCGTCGCCTTGCGAAACCACTGATGATACTCCGTGAAACTTCGAGTCGCGCGGAAACCGCGGTTCTTCAGTTGCTGCAGCAGCTCTGCCTTGTTCAGGCCGGAGCAGTCTTTGGTAATCGACCGCTGTTGGGCATCGAAGCAGTAAATTCGTTCAGCCCTGCCATCTGACGTGATATACAGCACCTGCGCAATGGTGAAGCTCCTGCCGGAACCTTCGTTACGAAAACTGGCCAGCAGCACGGAATAGTGCGCGTTGCCGGGTCGCAGATACTGCACCTGAACGCCCGTTTCCTGAGCCCCGCTGCGACGATCGAACGCACCACGGATATAGGTTCGCTCGTCCCGCTCGCGTTTCTTTGCACCGGCGGCCACGTTGTAATTACGAACGGCGGGACGAACCAGCAGCGTCAGCATGGCGTCAACCAGCGTCGATTTACCTGAGCCGTTACGACCGATGAGCAGCGTTGTGTCGCCCTGCGGTTCGACACTGTAAACCTCGCCGCGATGACCGTCGCCTGTACTGTCAAACGTTCCCCAGTTGTAGGCCTCCAGTCGATGCAGACGATACCCGGGTTTGGTGATGACTGTTGATTCAAGAAGCTGGGACATTATTACCTGGCTGTTGTTCGTTGGTTCAGTTGTTTCACCGGCAGCCGACGGCGACGGCGGTGGGCGATCAGGAGGAATGAAATGTGAGCCCTCCATTGTTGTTCATTCCGCGGATGTAGCGGCCCTTCGTCGTTTGAACGCTTCCAAATACTGGTCTCGAACAGATTCCAGGTCAGCGGCGATTAGACGAGCTTTCAGAATCCGCCGTATTTCCCAGTCATCCGTGTCCTTACCGAACCGACGAACGAACTTGAGCCCCTCCAGAGTTCGGATCGCGGTGTTCAGTGCTTTGCGCTGTTTGACTTCGTCCTGGCCACACGGAAAGAACGCCTTCCATTGTTCAAACAGCTGATCGCCGGACACTACGCTGCGCTGATCGTGAACCTCTTCTTCCTCGAACCGCCGCAATTCTTCGCGCAACAGAATCGTCAACAGCGTCGCGTCGTAACTCAGCCGTGTACGGCGAAACAGTTTCGGCAGGCTGTCGCAGCCTTCCGGCAGATCTTCAGTCTGCTGCTGCCGCAGAAAAGCAAATCCTTCCGCCTCGTCAATCACCAGCTGCAGACCGACTCGGCCGAAGTAGTCTTCCAGTGGAGTGACGTTGCGCAACAGAACGTCCCATGATCTGCCGTCTTCAAGATATACGACACCCTGGAACAGCCGCACGGCGACTTCGCTCCACTCGCGGTATTCCGGCATGTCAGGTCTGGTCGCGATGTCCATCAGATAATTCACTGTTCCGGGAGCGTCTGTTTAAAAATCGAGAGAGTTCACTCGGGACCGTGTCCCGGCCCCTGCACCACAGCTGACCGCGCTGCAAAGATGACACGTGGCACAGTGACAATCAGCGCTCGACGGCCATCGACGCCGCTGGGTATGACGATTTCCTGCGGCAGATCGTGATCGATGATATGCCCGTCCTCCGTTGCTATCTGAATGTAGCCAAGCACATCCATTATCCCCGACTGTGGAGGTTCGGCATCCAGCAGTTCGCCAAGCGTCACTGCGGCACCTGTGCGAATGGCCTCGGAAATCTGTGCCCGCATGAATTGGAAATCGATACGCTGCAGTTTCGAAAATTCGCGGAACAGATTGTCCCGCTGACCAGTCTCGTCTGTGTGTTCGGTCAGATCGATGACTTCGAATTCCGTCGGTTCTGCCCAGAACTGACGGCTGACCGGTGACTGCAGTCTGATCGCATCATCCACTTCGAATGCCACTTCATCGCGCGGCGGGTTTGCGGCCATGGCCGCTGCCAGGCCCTGGATTTCGCGCAGCAATTCGGCTGAGCGCTGACTTTCCCGATGCGCTCCAGCGTCCAGCAGACGACGCAATGTGGAAGACAGTCGACGTTCTGTCTGAGTGACTTTTGCTGCTTCGCTTAGCAGCAGCGGCATCATCCGACGGATCGCGTGCAGCCCCTCTGTCTGTTCAGCCAGCTCCGGGATCTGAGGAAGTTGCTGAATGATGGCACGCAGCTGTCGCTGTTGCTCCGTCGACTGAATCAATCTGAAGAATTCATAAAAGCTGACTCCCTGGTCATCCCTGCGAAGGGCATCCTCTGCATCCATGGCAGCACCAAGTATGCCGCCACGGGTGTCCATCCCTCTTATCTGCTTCCGCCGCACGTCCTGCGTAATCTCCCTGAACCGTTCTTCAACTGCGCGGAAATCCCGCTCCAGCTCCTTCAGCATCGTGACGGCCAGATTGAATTGCTCACGGATTCGAGTGGGATGAAATGCGGGAACTTCTTCACCACGTTCGATCTTTTCGATCTGCTCGTCAATAATTGCTTTCTGTTTTCGAAGTTCGTCCAGATGTACTGTCGGATCGCACGACGCGCCAACGACCAGCTGTTGCAGAGTTTCGATCACCAGCCGCAATCGTGATTCCGTGCCGACAAAGCCGATGTCTTTTTGCAGCGACTGTCCGAGAAACTCGATCACGTCTTCGCAGTGTTGCGTCAGCTGATAGGTCGGTTCATCACGTCCCGCCTCCAGAAACCTGTGCAGCCAGGGCTTGTTCGGCGAACACCAATCCGCCAGATAGGTCTCGGGGGAGCTGCGAAGAGCCTCCGGCCACGACAGTTGTAAGTCCTCCTGAAACGATCCCAGAGCGGGCAGCAGCTCCGACTGGGGAATGGTGATTTTCTCGGAGTGTTTGAACTGAGCATACAGAAACGCAATGATCCAGGGCGCATTACCGGCCCGCAGCAGCCGGATCGCCGGCGACGACTCAAAGTGCATCAGAAGAGTGGACGTGTCCATGCGGCTACTATACGCACGTTTTTCACTTGTCTCACGCGCGAATTCCGGGGAATCGTGGCTGCGCGATCAGACATCAGGGAGGGATTTCGCAATCCGAACACTTCGCCAAAACCACCTGCCCTGTCGATTTTACGTTTCGATAGGAAAAACACTGATCATGCAGGGGTTTCCTGAGCGTTTTGGTTACCTTGATGACGCAGGACGGAACAGCCAGACCTGTTAAGCAGCAATCACACAGAATCTATTGGTGAATTACTTATGTCGATGGATATTCAAACGCGGTTTGCGATTGTCCTGATGTCAGCACTGCTGATCCCGGGTTGTGCGGACAATTCTTCGAACAGTGGCACTACGAGTGGCACCGCTGTCACTGGTGATTCGGACACTGCTGGAGGGGAATCAAAGGGGCTGATCGGCTACACCACCATGTCACTGACCAACCCGTTTTTTAAGGTCATCGGGGACAGCATGACGGAAGAGGCTGCCAAACACGGATACGAAGTCATCGTCGTTTCCGGCGACGATGATGTGAACAAACAATCGAATCAGATAGACGACTTCATTGTGAAGGGAGTCTCGGCAATTGTCCTGACACCCTGTGACCCGAGGTCGATCGGTCAGGCGATTAAGAAAGCCAATGACAAGGGGATTCCTGTATTCACAAATGACACGGGATACGATGGCAATGAAGGTGAAGTCGAATGCCACATCGCAACAGACAATCTTCAGGGAGGACGTCTTGCCGGTGAAGCCATGGTCAAACTACTGGGTGAAGCCGGCGGCACAGTGTTGGTGGTGCACAAACCGGATGCGTCTTCGTGCCTGCTCCGAGTCCGGGGATTCACAGAAATCGTCGACGCGCATAACGCCAAAGACGGATCTGCAAAGATTGACGTGGTGGCAACCCTTGACGGGAAAGGTTCACGAGAGGCCGGCTACGCCGTAACGAAAGATGCGATCGTTTCAAATCCCGATCTGTCCGCGATCTTCGCGATCAACGATCCATCAGCACTGGGTGCTCGCAGTGCACTTGAAGAAGCCGGGAAGCAGGACGCGGTCACGATCATCGGGTTTGACGGCGAAAAGGCCGGAAAAGAAGCGATTCTGAAAGGTACAATTCTGTGCGATCCTGTCCAGTTTCCGGACCAAATGGGAAAGACAACCATCGAAATGATTCTGAAGTATTTCGATGGTGAAGACGTGCCCGGAGAAATTCTGATTCCGTCAAAGTTGTACTACAGGGAGGACGCCGAAAAGGACCCGACGTTGCAGCCTGAAGAAGGGGCGTGATTTCGACAGACCTTTCGCCTTGAACAGTTCACAGCGGCCACCCGACGCTCCAAAGCTGAAATATTTTACAAGCCCCCTCAGCCGTCCCGTCGAACCTGTCGCAACCCTGGAATTCCTGCTGAATGGTCACCACCGTCGACACTGCACCGCTGCTTGAGATGTCGGGGATCCGAAAATCGTTCCCGGGTGTGCAGGCGCTGTCCGACGTGTCGCTCAGGCTGCATCGAGGCGAAGTGCTGGCGCTGATGGGCGAAAACGGGGCCGGCAAGAGTACCCTGATAAAGACGCTTGGAGGGGCACACCAGCCGGAGTCCGGGACAATTGTGATCGACGGCAGTCCCGTCGATTTGTCCAGTCCCATGGCGGCCATCGCTGCCGGAATCGGTGTCATCTATCAGGAATTCAATCTGATCCCGGCACTGACAGCCTGGGAAAACATATTTCTGGGCCGTGAGCAGACAGGCCTGTTTGTCGATCGTTCTGCTGAACGAAAACGTGCCGCTGCGCTGTTTGAACGACTCGGTGTCGACGTGCCGCTTGATATACCGAGTCGGCAGTTGTCAATCGCTCAGCAGCAGTTGGTGGAAATCGCAAAAGCACTGTCTCAGGACGTGCGCATTCTGGTGATGGACGAACCGTCTGCTGCATTAACGCCTCAGGAAGTCGACAAACTGTTCGCCATCATTCGTGAGCTGCGAAGTCAGGGTATTGGCATTGTTTATATCAGTCACCGCCTGGACGAAATTTTCGAAATTGCGGACACCATCACCGTGCTGCGTGACGGGCAACATGCTGGTGATGCACCGACATCCGAAATGACGCGCCAGCAATTGATCGAATTGATGGTCGGCCGGTCCATTGAAAATGAGTTCCCTAAGCACCCCGCCGAAATCGGCGACAGCAGACTGGTCATCAGCGGACTGTGCCGGGGTTCCACCGTGAAAAATGTCAGCTTTGACGTCCGACGCGGGGAGGTTCTTGGGCTGACCGGACTTGTCGGAGCAGGCCGCACAGATGTTGTGCGGCTGATTTTTGGTGCTGACACCCGAGACGGCGGCCAAATCACGCTGGATGGCAAAGCTTTGAACATTAGGTCTCCTCGCGACGCCATTCGGGCGGGTGTGTGTCTGCTGACGGAGGATCGTAAATCACAGGGGCTGGTTTTGTGCCGCAGCGTCCGTGAGAATTTCGGGCTGCCCAGCGTGCGTCACCTGTCTGCATTCGGCGTAATGCAACAGCGACAGGAACGAACAGCGTTTTCTGCTTTCGTTGATTCGCTGAGTATTCGAATTCCTCATCAGGAACAACCGGCCAGAAATCTTTCCGGCGGTAATCAACAGAAGGTCGTGCTGGCGAAATGGCTACAGGTGAATGCCAAGGTGCTGATATTTGATGAGCCGACTCGCGGCATAGACGTGGGCGCCAAACACGAAATATACCAGTTGATGAACGATCTGACGGCCCAGGGTAAGTCTATCATTATGATCAGTTCAGAACTGCCGGAGGTGCTTGGCATGAGCGATCGAATTCTGGTGATGCACGAAGGTCGAATCTCGGGTGAAATCAGCGATGTTCCGACAACGACTCAGGAAGAACTCATTAAGCTGGCGATCAACTGATGAACGATTCAAAACCACTTCGCTGGAAAGCACTGGCCAATGACTACGGCATGGTGCTTGTCCTGCTGATCCTGATTGCAGCCTTCAGTGTCCTGACTCTGGAACGCCAGAGTTCGACGGGAAGCGACGCCGGACGGGTCGTTGCCCGAAATATCATTGCGGCCCACGGAACATCCGGCACAGTTGTTGTGGTCGCCGGGCTGAAGCCACCCGACGAAAGATTTCTTCGGGAAGCGAAGGAAGCTCTGGAAGCAGGCGGCGTTACCGTCGCGGCGATCGTCGGCGGCAAACCCGCTGATGCTCGAAGAACAATCGAACGCGTTCTGCTGGAGGGCCATTCGATCGATGCGATTGCGGCCACGGGTGACGCCGCAAAATGGAGCATCTACGACCGATTCGAGTCGGTCGGCAGTAACAAGTGTGTCAGTGCGGCCCCTGCGCTCTGGCCCACCTTTGCAAAGTCTGAGAACGTTCTGAACGTGGCCAATCAGACTGCCATCTACGCTATTATCGCCATTGGCATGACGATGGTCATCATCACAGCCGGGATAGACCTGAGCGTCGGGTCGTTGGTCGCCCTGGCAGCCGTTGCAACTGCCGTTTTTATTCGCGATGTCGGCGAAGGTACGCAAACGGGCACGGGCCTGATGATCGCCGGGTGCTGCGTCGGCATAGGAGTTTGCGCTTTGGCTGGTATTTTCAATGGTGCCATGATCACTCGCCTGGGCATCCCCCCGTTTATCACTACGCTGGCGATGATGTTGATGGCCAGAGGACTGGCGCGGCGACTCTCGAACGAGCTATCTATACAGGCTCTGCCTGCTTCATTCACCTGGATCGGTGGCGATACAACGTTCGGTATACCCAACCCGGTCATTCTGATGATCACGTTGTATGGGATTGCTCACATCGTCATGTCGCGAACAGTTTTCGGCCGTTACGTTTATGCTGTTGGTGGAAATGCCGAAGCTGCGAGGTTGTCCGGCGTGCCGGTAAAACGCGTGATTGTTATCGTGTATACACTGTGTGGGGCACTGGCAGGACTGGGCGGTATCGTGCAGGCGTCTAAACTGGGTTCGGGAGACCCGAAGCTCGGACTAATGTTCGAACTGGACGTGATCGCCGCGGTCGTTGTGGGCGGAACGTCCCTGATGGGCGGCGAAGGTCGAATCTTTGGAACACTCATCGGCGCTTTCATCATCGCAGTCATCAAGAACGGCATGAATCTGATGAAAGTGGGCGCCCCGGAACAACAGATCGTACTGGGCGCTGTCGTTCTTCTGGCTGTACTTGTCGACACACTAAAACGCCGCGGCACGGCATCATAAACGATCGCAAGCATGTTGATCGAGGTTGAGCAGGTCGCACGACCGAAGCCTGCAAAAAAAACGGCAGTCCGATTCCGCTCAACCTCGACCAACATGCTTGCGCTGCAAAACGTCTGTCCTTCACCCGCTCTCGTTCGGCAAGTTGGGTTGCTGCCGCCAACTCACCAGGAATGCTGCGACATCCGCGACTGATATGTGAGATTGCTCACAGAGTGCCCAACAAGCCAATCAGGTTGTCAAACCGATTCAGTCGGGCACAGGCCGTCGGCTGCTGCCGCCAGCCATGTCCGTTGTTTTGGGAAAACATTGACAATTGTCACCGTGTCTACTTAAGTATCAGACCTATGGCTGTAGACGCGCCATTCGCGTGCATTACCTGGTCAACAGCCACCGCGTCGGAGTGTTTCGGCAAATCTTCACGAAAACTCTGGTTCCCCGAAAAACGCTGGCCGTCGTGAGCCGATCGAGCATGGTTCGTGCAGCGGAGGGGGGCATGGTTCCGGCAGCAGCGCAGCAATGTCTTCAGGGCATCACGTCTGTCCACCAGCGCTCTATGGCCGGTCCTATCAGTTGAAATCGGGGATGGGCAAAATGGGCGCCATGTCTTCTGGCGTCGCGTCCTCTGCCACGATTTCAAAATCTCGCAGATCAAGCTCTTTGTCCTGCAGCATGAGTTGGGCTATGGACAGATGCCGCCCACCGGAAGTCGCTCGGACGGAAAGGGTCATGATTCTGCTTTCATTTACCTGCAACCGCGCGACATTCGACTCCACCCGGCGATTCGTGTCATTGGCATCCAGTGTCCGGTGATCCAGGTCACCAGGCAGGTCAATTCGCAGCAACACGCCCTCTGCCGGAGCCGTGCCTGTATTTCGCACTTTAAAACGAACGTTCAGCCACTCGCCCACAGGCACCGTCGCCGGCAGCTGCTCCAGTGTCAACCGAACATCGGGCAACTGCACGATCGGCAGGTCTGTTCCGTAATCCGGTGTCGGTCGTCGCCGCAACTCTCCACCCACCGGAACGGGGGCTCTGACCGCTGCTGCCGCTGAAACTTCCGTGAGCGACTGGTTTGCACCGGTTTCGTCTGTTTTCACCCGCAGTTGCAGCACCTGTTCTTCGTAGGGGCCTATGTCGACCAGCCACATAACCACAGATTCTCGGAAAACAGCCTGAGGCTGCACAGCCACGGGTATCCACGCTCGAGGAAGCAATTCTCGAACGACCAGCCCGTTGACTCTTTCCCGGCCAATATTGGAAACGCGGATTTCAATATCAAAAACGTTACTCGAAGAGTGACTCGGTGTCCGCTTCCCCACCCGAATCTGGTTGCTCGATATGAAGTCACCGGGAAAAATCCGAACTGCGGCCGACAGGTCCTCCACCGCTAACTCGGAATCCTCGTGTAGTGCTGCGGGAGACACCTCTCTGGCAAGTGCTCGAGTACTGCTGAATGTTCTCCAGTTATCATGACGCAGTGACATGACGGCCTGCTGGATCAGGTCACCCACCAGTCGGGAACGGATGTGTCGACCCCGACGTTCCAGAAACGGTTCCATCGAAAGCTGTAATCGGCTTCCTGAGGATGCCGGCCAATGATGCTCGGATGGACGTCGACCCCCAGCTGGCCGTTCGGGCGTCTGAAAACGATGTGAAGGCTTCTCTGAGATGGCCGGTGATCGACCGAACGGGGATGACAACCAGTCGTGTGACGGTCTTTGATATATCAACTGAGACGCCCGAGCGACGCTTTCACTGTTTGCTTTTGTCAGCAGAATGCGGTCGGGCTTAAGAACGGGTGTATGATCGAGAACGCTGCCAACATTCATTGGCGCTATCTGTTCTCTACGCTCAGCCTCAGCTTCCTGCGAAAGCCCGCTCGCCATCAGCAGAGCGATTAAGGCGACACCAACGGCGCCTGAGACCGTAGCCGTGACCCACCAAAAATGGTCAAACACGAAGCACCAGGTGCGGTCGACGGACTCACACACCATGTCCCAGAACTGAGCGGCCAGTTCGAAGGGTACCGTCAGCCATCGTCCTTCGACAAAGCCCAGCAGACTAAGTCGTTCACCAAAGATCATGGCGAGGAACCTGAGGCACAACAGGAACACCAAGCCGAGTAAGAGATATTCCATCACACTTCCCTGCGGATCATCAACAGAAAAGGTGGTTTAGCAAAAACCGGCAATTTCGAGAAGAGGAATCCGGTTCCGGCAAATCCTGCTGCACACAGAAAACAGGTCCCCGAGCGATGGTCACAGAAAGGAAAAAGTGCGGGTGAGCTGGAACGGTTCGAAGTGGTGCAAAACGCTCTTGGTGCTTAGAACTGAACTTCTTGCTTTCCAACTCAACACCGCACAAACCAGCTGCTGATGTGCTGCTGAAGGTTCCCTCGCGGGCTGGTACGAAATCGATCGTAATTGCGCCGTGTAACCGGACCTGCACTTTCTCATTTTCTTATGCTTTGGCAACTTACGCCGTAACCTGTGTATCTTAAATGGTTTGCGATCGGCCACTTGAACTGGATGGCTACGCAGTAAATAGCCGCCATGTGTGCGTGGTAGCGTTCTTGAACGTTCGATTGTCCTGCAAGACTGCTATTTGAATCTGCAACCCTTGGCATTTCGGAGACTCCGCATGTTGGAAACGCCATCAGCCAGCGTCTACTCGTTTACATTTCCTGGGTTTTGCCGGTCGACCTGACCGGTTTTCCTAAACCGAAAAAGCGGCATAAACCGAACTTAGAGATAGGATCATCCTGT
>Ga0315316_10004077_pt1 | contig 10645 bp, 15 predicted proteins | sample M160m3416metaG_FD_203702 | JGI IMG/M metagenome (GOLD analysis project Ga0315316, IMG submission 203702) | Ammonia-oxidizing marine archaeal communities from Monterey Bay, California, United States - M1 60m 3416 | ecosystem: Environmental > Aquatic > Marine > Intertidal zone | place: USA... | reverse complement strand
AAATTAATTCATTTAAAACAATTAATTACGTATTGAATGTGCAACAATTCCATGACGATAACATATGATGACGTTGTGAAAGCAAGAGAGACTCAAAGTAAAGTAATTCGAAAGACTACTCTAGAATTTTCTGAAACATTTAGTAAGATTTGCGGAGCTAACGTTTATCTAAAAAATGAATATGAACAAAAAACTGGCTCATTTAAAATTCGTGGTGCATATTATAAAATAAAATCATTAACAGATAAAGAAAAAAGTAATGGAGTCGTTGCAGCATCTGCCGGAAACCATTCTCAAGGTGTTGCGTTTGCATCTCACATTGAAAATATTCCATGCACAATCGTAATGCCAAAAACAGCTTCCCCTGCAAAGGTATCTGCAACAAAAGGCTATGGTGCTAATGTTGTGCTAGAGGGTTCAACTTATGATGAATCATGGGCACATGCTCAAAAAATATCTGCTGAAACAAATGCAACAATAATTCATGCTTTTGATGATTCACATGTAATTGCAGGTCAAGGAGTTATTGGTTTAGAAATAATTGAGCAACTGCCAAATGTAGATGAAATTTATGTTCCAATCGGAGGCGGCGGATTGGTTGCAGGGATAATAACTGCAGTTAAAGAAAAAAACCCACATGTGAAAATAATTGGTGTTGAATCAAGTGCATACCCTGCAATGAAAAAATCTTTAGAAAATAATACTCTTGAAACTGTTAGTGGAGATACTACAATTGCAGATGGAATCTCTGTAAAGACACCAGGAAAATTAACTTTTGACATAGTTAGACAAAAAATTGATAGCATTGTGACCGTAGATGATAGTGATATAATTAATGCAATGTTTTTGTTAATGGAACGTTCTAAAGCTGTTGTTGAACCTGCTGGTGCAGTAGCGCTTGCATATCTTTTAAAACATAAACCTGAATCTAAAAAAACGGTAGTTCCAATTTTATGTGGAGGCAATATTGACATGTATTTGCTAGGACAAATTGTTTCTAAAGGGTTATCAGGTATGGGAAGAATGTTAAAAATTTCAGTTCTTTTAAAAGATAAACCAGGTGCATTAAAGGAATTAGTAGATGAAATATCTTCAATTAATGTAAATATTGTAGAAGTGATTCACGATAGGTTGAGTACAGATGTCAGTGCAGGTTCTGCAGGAGTTACAATTAGTCTTGAAACTGAAGATCAAAATCAATCAAACGAACTAATTAATCACTTACAAGAAAGAGATATCAAATTTCAAGTAATGTCTTAACTAAACTTTTTTTTCACAAATTTGGATAAGCCTAGTTTTTTTAGTTCTTCCGATTCTTTTAGAACTGAAGTATATTGGTCGAATTTGTGTTTCTTTAATTTTGTTTTAATTTCAGGATATGAATTTCCAAGAATTTTTAGTGCATAAATTCCTGCATTAGATGCTTTATTCACTCCAACAGCTACAACAGGGGAACCAGTAGGCATTTCTGAAATTGACAAAAGCGAATCAAGACCACCAAATGCAGAATATTTGTTTTTGTCAGTTTTTTTCATTTGTTTATCATTATACACCATTATTGGAACACCAATTACAGGAATAGTTGTATGTGATGCAATCATTCCAGGTAGATGTGCAGCACCACCTGCACCGGCGATAATTACTTTGAATTTACTTTTTTCTGCATGTTTGGCATATTCGTCTAATCTTTCAGGAGTTCGATGTGCAGAAATAATTTGATCTTCATGAGGTATTGAAAAAGAATCCAATATCTCAGCTGCACCATGCATAATACGACTATCAGAGCTTGAACCCATGATTATTCCAACAAGTGGCTTTTTTGTTACCAATAATTTTTCATACTTTTTGCTATTTTTAAACAATTTCAATCAGAAATTCTCGGCTAAACTATTAGTAATACAAAATTCGTTTTACAGTATGAGTAAAATTTTGGGCATAATTGGCGGAGGTCAGCTAGGAATGATGCTTACAGAAGCCGCACAAAATTTGGACAATATATCAAAAATAATAGTTTTAGATCCTACCGAAAATTGTCCTGCTGCAAAAGTTGGAGCTCAACAAATCATTGCAGATTTTAAAGATGAGGATGCAATAAGAAAATTATCAGAATTATCAGATATTATAACATATGAAATCGAATCTGGTAATAGCGATGTTTTAAAAAAATTAGAAGAACATACAGAAATTAATCCATCTCCAGATACATTAAAAATTATTCAAGACAAATTACTTCAAAAGCAATTTTTGAAGGAAAATGGCATAGCCGTTGCAGATTTTGAAAAAGTTGAAAATAAAGATGAAATAAATGAAATGGCAGATAAAATGGGACTTCCATTATTATTAAAAACTAGAAGAGACGCTTATGATGGAAGAGGAAATTATAAAATTAATTCAAAATCAGACATAGATGATGCATTAGATTTGTTTACAGGTAAATCTTTGATGGTAGAAAAATTTGTAAACTTTGAAAAAGAAGTTTCAGTCATAGCTGCAAGAAACACAAAGGGAAAAATTGCAACATATCCGGTAGTTGAAAATATCCATGAAAATAATATTTTGAGAACTACAATTGCTCCTGGACGAGTTTCAGAAAATGTGAAAAAACAAGCAGAAAAAATTGGTGAAAAAACTATGGAAGTGTTACATGGAGCAGGGGTTTTTGGAATAGAGATGTTTGTTACAAAAGACGATGAAATTTTAATAAATGAAATTGCTCCACGGGTCCATAATTCGGGCCATCATACATTACAATCATGTAATACATCACAGTTTGAACAGCACCTTAGAGCCATTTTAGGAATGGATTTGGGAGATTCATCCATAAAATCACCCACAATAATGTACAATATTTTGGGACCTAAAACATTTCAAGGTGAATATAATGTACTGATGAAAAAACAAGATAATATCCATCTGAAAATGTATGGTAAATTGGAATCAAAACCTCAACGGAAAATTGGGCATGTGAATATAGTGGATAAAGAAAATAGAGGAATCGACGAATTATTTAATCAAGTAGAAGATCTAAAGAAAAATTTAGTCATCGAACCAAAACAAACCTAGTACTAGTTACAGAATTACCAAAATGGTTTATTAATACTTGATTTCAAAAATCAGTATGTTACTAAAAGCATCCATAGTAATTACTGGAATCGCCATCGGATTGTTAGTGCTTTATGGAGCAGATGTTGCAGTTGCAATGAGTAACACAGATCATGAAGGATTCCTTCCATTAAATGACATGCAAAGAGGCATGGGATTAGGCGGACCCGCATTAATTTTACCAATAATTGCATTCTTTATATCACTCAAAGAATCATCAAGAGGGCTAGGCGGAATGATCATAATAGCAGGTGTTCTGATTTTAATCGGAGGAATAGCAATGGTTGGAAGTCCAGCACCTGAAGGTGTAGATAGAGACCCAATGTCATCAGTTGCAATGTTATTTGCGCCAGGAATTTTCCAGATTGCATTAGGTGCAATAAAAATAAAAAAGTCATCAAATTAGATCTCACATGCCAAAATGTGAAAAATGCGGAGAAAACACTAGTAAAGGTTATGATTGCGAACATACTAAATTTGAAGAGTATTGCAAAGAATGTTACACCGAATTACACTATTACATAACTGAGAAAAAAGATGAGTGAATTACAAGTATTAGTCCAGTGGATTGCGGATTTACTTTCCGAATATTTGTATGCAGGAGTATTCATTGCGGCATTAATCGAAACAATAATTCCTCCAATTCCAACCATGGCAGTATTTCCAACTGCAGGTTTTATTGCATCACAAAATGGCCTAAGTGTTGCAGAAGCAATATTGTTAGGGATTGTTGGAGGATTAGGTGCATCAATTGGTTCCACAGTCATTTATCTAATCGCCTTAAAATTAGGTCGAACCGCGTTATTGAAATATTTAAACAAAATTAGAATTTCTGAAAAAAAGTTAGATAGAGTTGAAAAATGGTTTGAAAGATATGGTGACAAAGCAGTTCTATTTGGAAGAATGGTTCCAGTATTTAGAGAAATGATTTCAGTTCCAGCAGGATTATTGAAAATGAGTATTAAAAAATTTTTGCTGTATACAATATTAGGTTCATGCGGATGGGGCGTTACAATGGTGCTAATAGGTTATTTCTTTGGATTAACAGCCTTTGAGATGATCATATAGCTTAACATAAGTTAAAAAATAGAAAAAATTAGCAATTAACATGAAAGCAATAATTTTAGCAGGAGGTAGAGGGAAAAGATTACGCCCAATTACAGATAAAATCCCAAAACCATTAATCCCAATTAACAATAAACCATTAATTGAACGAACTATAAAATATTTAAAAAAATATGGTATAAATGAAATTATAATTTCAAGTGGCTATAAATCAAATCTAATAGAAAAATTTCTTAAAAAGAAAAAAAATTTTGGGTGTGAAATAATATTTTCAAATGAAAATACACCCTTAGGTACAGGAGGTGCAGTTAAAAAAGCGCTAAGATATGTTGATGAAGAATCAGTTATAATTCTAAATGGAGATATTGTCACAAATATTGATCTAAGAAAAATTCTAAAAAAACCAAATACCATTGCTGCTAATGAATTAAAAACTAAATTTGGTACAATGGATATTAAAAATAATAAAATTTTAAAATTTAATGAGAAGAAAGATGTGACAAATGTTTGGATGAATCCGGGAATATACCATCTTTCAAAAAATATTGAAAAATTAATCCCAAAAAATGGAAGTTTGGAAGGAGTAGTTTTTCCAAAAATGGTAAAAAATAAGACCTTGGAAACTGTGAAATTCAAGAATTCACTTTGGTTTTCAATAGATTCACATAAAGATATCGAGGAATGTTCAAAAGAAATAAAATCAAAAAAATATTCCAAATATTTCAAATGAGAAGATTATCATACAGTCTAGGTTCGTTACTTTCAATTGAGGAAGTGTTAGAATGTTCTAAAAAATTAGATGAAATAAAACCAGAAGTTATGTGGGTTCCAGAAACCTGGGGCATGGAAAATTTTTCTATGCTAGGATTAACATCTAAAGAAAATACTTTTTCAAAAATTGGATCATCTATTATTAACATCTATTCTAGGAGTCCAAGTTTAATTGCAATGGGAGCATCTACGGTGGATGTAATTTCTAATGGCAGATTAATACTAGGATTGGGTACGAGTAGTGTACCAATTGTAGAAAATTTTCATGGTAATTCGTTTGAATCGCCTGTACAAAGAATGAAAGAATATGTTGAAATAATACGCATGGCATTACATGGCGAAAAAATTAATTATTCAGGAAAGATTTTTTCATTGAAAGATTTTTCATTGTTGACAAAACCATTAAGAAAAGAAATTCCAATCTATTTGGCAGCTATTAATCAAAAAATGGTAGAAATGACATGGGATATTGCAGATGGAGTAATATTCTATTTAAGACCAAAAAATGAGATGAAAAAAACAATTGAAAATATGCAAAAAAAGAAAAAGATTGACACAACATTACAGATAATTACATGTATTCATGATGATCAAGAAAAAGCTAGAAATCGTGCAAAGAAAACTCTTAGCTTTTACATCGCAGTAGGAAAAATTTATCGAGAATTTTTACAATCAAATGGATACTCAGAAGAAGTCCAAATCATCTATAATGAATACAGAAAAAAAGGATTAAATGGTTTAGAGGTAGTTGTATCTGATGAAATAATTGACGATTTATGTATTGCAGGTACACCGGATGATGCAATTAAAAAATTAAATGAATTTAGAGATGTAGGTATCGACCTACCTATCATTCAATTTAATCCAATAGGCAATGTAAAAGAATCATTTGAATTATTAACAAAAACATTTTCAGGGGAATCAAATGAATAAAGTAGCAATAGTAGGTACCGGACAAACAAAATTTTCAAAAGAAGACGACGATGTTGAAAAATTACTTTTTGAATCTGCTAATAACTGCCTTCAATCAATAAATAATTGTGATTTAAACGACATAAACGGAGTTCTTATTTCTACAAATAATGATTCAAAATATCTCGGTGCTATTTTATCTGAAACGATGGGCATACGTCCCAAAATATCACATTCAATTGAACATCTTTGTAGTTCAGGTACAAACGCCATCATCTCAGCATACGCATACATTTCTTCAGGATTATCCGATATGATACTAGTTTCGGGCGCAGAATCCGCAACTAATCCGGGTCAAGTTTTAGAATGGGACAAATCTCGAGGGACTCTCGAACACCCGATCTATTGGGGCTCAATGCTCACTAAATCACATAAAAGAAATTTCCAAACAACTGAAGAAGAATTAGCCATAGTATCTGCCAAGAATCACAAACAAGCAATGGATAATCCATTTGCATATAGTAATGAGCCTAGAACGATATCTGAGGTAATGAATTCCAAACAAATTACGGATGACCTCAGGATTTTAGACTGTTCACGTTCATGTTCAGGAAGTTCATCTATTTTATTGGCATCTGAGGAAAAAGCCAAGACATTGTCTGATCAACCAATTTGGATAACAGGAATTGGACAAAAGACTACATCTGCAAGTTTTACAAAAAATGTTCTTGGGGAAATTGAAAGTACACGAATAGCTGCAGATTCAGCATATAAAATGGCAAAAATTGAACCGAAAAACATCAATGTGGCAGAAGTGCACGATGCTTTTTCTGTTTGTGAATTAATGGCCATTTCAGAATTAGGAATAACTTCAAATGAGAAAAGTGGAGAATTTGTTAGAAATTTATTCAATACCGAAAATAAAATGATTAATCCTAGAGGAGGATTAATTGGAGCTGGACATCCATTAGGCGCTACAGGAATATCCCAAACAATAGAAATCACAAATCAACTTCAAGGTAAATCCGATAAGCGTCAAATTTCTAATGCAAACACAGGATTAATTCATAATATGTCGGCAGCAGGAACATCAAGTTCAATAATGGTATTGCAAAATTGATGTTTTTTGAAGAGCAATTAAAAAATGGAGTTTTCCAGATATGTTATTGTAGAAATTGTAACAATGCAATATGGCCTCCTAAAGAAATATGTCATATTTGTAATAACAAAGTTGATTGGAAAAAATCTATAAATTTTGGAAAAATATTGGAATTTTCAAAAAAAGAATCCAAGTATTTTGGATTAATTGAAATTGATGATGGAATACGTATTTTAGGAGACATAATATCTACATGTACTCCAAAAGTAGGTCAATTGGTTAGAATGGAAGTTTCATTTAACTCTAAACCTCATTATTCATTTTTTATCGTTGAAAACAATTAGCATTAGGTCATTACAGAATAACCTGTATTACTATATTCAATAATATGAACAAACTATATGAGATCTAAGTTAAAAATTGAAAATAAAACAAAATCGCTTAATTTTAAAAAAATTGCACAAACAAGAAGACAGAGAGGATACAATTGGGAAGATACGCTAGTAAAACGATTCAATAAATTGGAAAATTGGAAATCGTTTAGACTAGGATCTCCTAGCGTAGCATTGCCAGATATTTTATGTGTAAATAATGAAGATAGCGTAATATTCACAATTGAAGCAAAATCTGGCACAGGCACAACATTAACAGTTCCATTTGATCAGATAACTCGATGTCTAAATTGGACAAATAATTTTACATTGTATAAAACACGAAAAGTTCTTCTTGCATTCAAATTTCTATCAAAAAAGAGAACGGGAGTAGGCCAATATGAAAAAAGAGAATTAAGAGAATTTTACAAGGCATGGGATGAAAAAAAGAATCCCATAGACATAGTATGCAGATATGATGGCACAACATATGCCCTAATTAATGGGGAAAAGAAAAAAATGATTCTAAAAGATTACAAAATGCCATTCATATCTAGACATCAGAAAACAGTTTCAAAAGATAATTAGCACTATACAAAAGAAAATTTGTCTTTGTTTATTAATGACAAATTATTCAAAAGTGTATGAGCTTCTCAGATTTTATCGATGAACGTATGCTAATTAGTAAAAATGTCTTAGGTGATAAAGAAATGAAGATAAAGGTAATCGAAGTATCGGATGAAACTACACCTCTGCAATGGAAATTTGGCGACAGAGTAAAAGTGACTAAAGTTATAATTACCATTAAACATCTTAAAACACAAAAAATTGAAGAAGGTGAATTAGACATAGAAGAGGTCGAGAAAAGATTAGTCCAAGATAGACACTATACCTCAACAAACAGATGGGTACCTACAAAAGAAATTAAAAATGGTTATGTGGTAAACTCAAGACATACTACACTTATCAGCGATGCACATGCACTAGATATGATTGTATTCTAATAGTCAGAAACTTTAAGAACCTACTTTTTGAACAAATTTTATGATAACAAAGGATATTTCAGTAGATGGAGCAGATTACAAACTAACTTTAACTGATCAAGTATTAAATCAAGTTGACAATCTAAAAGCACTTTATGCAACAGCAGCTGAAGATCCTGAAAGTTTTGAACAAGTGAGTTCAGAGATTTCTGCTGCAATTAATAATATTGCAGAATCTGTATCACCAGAAGTCTCAGATGGGCATTTAGATGGACTAATACAAGAAGTTTTCAAAGCGGTCGAGGATAAGAAGTCAGAAGTTGATAAACAACTAAAAGACAAGGACTCTAAAATTTCAAAGAAAAAGAAATAATTATTTTAAATCTTTTGCAATATCATATATTCTAAAAATCATTTTGTCATCTTGAAGTGAAGCTATAATTGAATTTCTAATGTGTTTTACTCTCAACGGATCTTCTGAATAAACATCTTTAATTTTTTCAAGTTCAGCAATAAAATAATGATTTTCAAAATAATTTTGTATTTTTTTCTGTAGTTTTGAGAATTCAATATTTTTATCTGAAAATTCTTCTGATTTTCTAACTAAAACTCGCAATAACCCATTGATTTTAGTTAATTCTACATCCAATACAAAAAAATCTTCTTTAGAATCTCCTAAATTTTTAATTACATCATAACTGTTTAAAATTTTCTTCATTAGATCATGAAAATATTCATCAACTACAACCATACTATAGACAAGAAAAAATTAGTTGTAAATCTTTACTTAGTGAATATTATGAAAATATGAGGTGAAGATTATCAATCCAGCCTTTAAATTAGTAGCAAAATGGTGTAAGAATCATGCAACAGCAAGCAAAACTTGTGTGTATAAATCCGAAATGTGGAAAAATATACCCAATAAGATCACTGGCTATAAAATGTGATTCATGTGAGTTTCTACTTGATGTCAAATATGAGAATAAACCAAATCCAAATTTGAAAAATGTATTCTATGAAAGAAGAAATCCACAAGGAAGCATATACAATGAAAGTGGAGTTTGGAGATTTAGAGAATTACTAAATTTTTGTGAGATTGAAACAGAAGATATTGAACAATGTTCAAAACATTTAGTTTCATTAGATGGAGCAGAAGGAAGACAGTCAAAACCATACCATATGAGTAAAGTTGCAGAATTTGTTGGAATTAATAATGAAAATGTGGTATTTCAACCAGAAGGATACAACCCAAGTGGGTCGTTCAAGGATAATGGAATGTCTGCCGCAGTTACTCATGGAAAGATGATGGGTGCAAAAAAAATTATTTGTGCATCAACGGGAAATACATCTGCATCTGCAGGTATGTTTGCTGCAAATGAAAATATGGATTGTGATGTATACATTCCAGATGGACAAATTGCACCTGGAAAATTAAGTCAAGCATATCAATTTGGAACACAGATGGTAAAAGTTAATGGAAATTTTGATGATGCATTTACAAAATCATTGAAAGCAGCCGAAGAACCTGGAAGTTATACCGTAAATTCTGTGAATCCGTTCAGGATAGAAGGTCAAAAAACAATCCCGTATAGAGCTCTAGAAGCATTAGATTGGGAAGTTCCAGACTGGCTTGTTTATCCAGGAGGGGCATTAGGAAATACATCTAGCTGTGGAAAAAGTTTAATGGAATTGTACGAATGGGGCTGGATTAAAAAAATTCCACGTATAGCAGTAATCAATGCACGCGGAGCAAACACACTCTATCAATTATTTAATGGAATTTTTGATGAAGAAAAATTAAGATGGAATGATGGCGCCCCTAATTTTGAATTAATTGAAAAATTCTATAATGAAATGAATGTAAATGAAGATCTTAAACCAAAGACCAAGGCAACTGCCATACAGATTGGAAAACCTTCAAACATTGCAAAAGGATTACGTGCGTTAGATTTCACAGATGGGATTGTAGAGGAAGTTACAGATAAAGAAATGCTTGACGGAATGTCAGTAGTAGGATTAAATGGATTTGATTGTGAAATGGCATCAGGAGCATCTGTTGCAGGCATAAAAAAATTAAGAGACAAAGAAATTATTAAAAAAGATGATAAAGTTGTAGGTATTTTAACAGGACGTCAAAAAGAACCGCTTCTTCCAATCGATTATCATAATAATCCTGAAAATAGATTTGCTAGACCACCAAAAATTTAGGCTCAAATAATAGAAAATCAATTTTAATTAATCTCAAGGCTTTAATACAAACCAAATCTAAATTAGATTAATCTGAAATGTGGTGTAACTACAATATATGACGAATAGGGTTCATTTTAATAAAATAAAATCAT
>Ga0315316_10004074_pt1 | contig 10646 bp, 8 predicted proteins | sample M160m3416metaG_FD_203702 | JGI IMG/M metagenome (GOLD analysis project Ga0315316, IMG submission 203702) | Ammonia-oxidizing marine archaeal communities from Monterey Bay, California, United States - M1 60m 3416 | ecosystem: Environmental > Aquatic > Marine > Intertidal zone | place: USA... | reverse complement strand
TAAAGAATATGCCGCTTGAGCCTGGAAGAATAGAGTGGCTCATGTCCAGAGAAGTATTATTTTTATTAGGCGACGAAGATAATGATCCCGAGCATTCAGGTTTAAATCGAAGCAATGGAGCAATGAATCAAGGATTGCATAGATATGAAAGAGGATATAACTATTTCAAAAGCTTAGTAAGAATTGGCGAACGTTTTGAGGTGCCTTTTAGATGGAGGTATAAAGTAGTTTCAGGTGTTGATCATGACACTAAACAAATGTCAGAAGCTGCCATGTCTTTTATCCTAGAAGATCTTGATTATAAGAATATAGATCATTAATTCTTTTCAAGAAAGTTATCTTTCAAGCCTTTTCAAAATAATTTATGATGTTTTAATGAAATCTGTTTTCTTGCTTATATCGCTTCTATTATCTTCGCTTACATTCGGCCATGGCGCTGTATATTCAACAAACGATGATGATGATTTTGGAAGAGAAATAATTTTTCCAAACATTGAGGGAGGAGTAACCATTGTTTCTGATCTACACACACACTCTGTATTTTCTGATGGACATGTTTGGCCAAACATAAGAGTAGAAGAGGCTGTTAGAGATGGTTTAGATGTAATAGCAATTACTGAACATCTAGAATATCAACCTCATATAGAAGACATCCCTCATCCTGATAGAAATAAGTCATATTATGAAGCTAAGGAAGCAGCTAAGAACGAAGATATTATCGTTATCAATGGCTCTGAAATTACACGTCAATTCCCACCGGGACACATCAATGCAATTTTTATTAATGATGCAAATAAACTTTTAAATATTGATTATGGAAGACTGGAAGAAGCAAATGATTATATTGAGACTTTATCAGAAGACATCCAAAGAGATTATTCAAATAAACCCTGGTTTAAAGAGGCAATTCTTGCAAATCTTTGGTCTCCAATAGAGGCTTTAGAAGAAGCCAAAAATCAAGGTGCTTTTACTTTTTGGAATCACCCTTCATGGACTAAAGAATCAAGAGATTCATTGAATAGATTAAGTGACATGCATCAAGAGATGATAGCTAAAGATTTGCTTGATGGTATAGAGATTGTTAATGGTAATTATTACTCTGAAGAAGCTTTTGAGGTAGCTATAGAAAATAACTTAACCTTAATTGGGACATCTGATATTCATGACTTGATTGATTGGGATTATCCACCCAGTCAAAATAAACACAGACCGGTTACCTTAATATTAGCAAAAGAAAGGACCAAGGCATCAATTAAAGAAGCGCTTTTGAGTGATAAGACAGTAGTCTGGTGGAAAAATACTCTTATAGCTAAACCAAAAAATATGAGCTCTTTATTAGATGCTTCAATAGTTATAGCAGATACAGAATTCTTATCTCAAAAATCTATTCTTAAGATAACCATTAAGAATAAATCAGATGCTGGCTTTAACCTTCAAAATCTTGACACTCATACTTTTGAAGATGCTGAAAATATTATTTATTTACCACCTTTGAGCGAAATAACAATTGGAATTAATGATTACAAAGAGGGCAAAGATTATTATCTAAAGCTTAAAGTTTTAAACGCTCTTATAGCGCCTAGGGTTAATCCAGTTATTATTCTTTAATTAACTTCTTCAAAGGGAATAACCACTGATTCTAATATTTTACCTTTTAGGTCTTTTAAAAATAGCTTGATCTCTTTTTTTGGAGGATTGATTGAAAGCACTCCATAATTTTCTTCATTATAAGTTTTACCAATAAGAAGGCGATCAGTTTCTTCATTTGAACTGCCTGGTTTATTCATTGATGATGCAGTAATTTCGTATATTTTATTGTATTTGTATATTCCACCTCTATGCCTATCTCCTGAAATCACAACAACTTGCTTGCCTGATGCCTCTATCAGATTAATTAACCTTTCTCTTTCTAAAGAAAAATTACTCCATTTTTCAAATCTGTGTTCCGTTGCTAAAAGCTGAATAGATGTAAGTAAAATAACTATATCTGATTCATTATTACCAATTCTTCTTTCAAGCCATGACCATTGTTTTTTGCCCAGAACGGTGGCGCCAATATCAGTATTATCTTTGTACAATTTTTTTGATCCTTTTAACTCTGATCTAAAGAATCGAGTGTCTAGGCCTATAAAATGAATATTGAAACCATCTATTTTTTTTATACGATCAAAATAAATACCTTTCCTTAAATGTCTTGGATCACTCTTTGGAATTTTCCAAAAATCAAGAAATAGTTTCTGAGCTTCTTCTTTAAGGTAATAGTCTCCACCGCCATCGTTCTGACCGTAATCATGATCATCCCATATTGTCATGATTTCTTTGCTTCCCAGCCATTCTGGAAGTACTTCTTTTTGCTTTTTGTAAGCTTGAGCCATCTTTTTTAGCTCAAGTGAAGGAGAGTCACCATAAACATTATCACCAAGGAAAATAAAACCATCTATATTATCTTTTTCTATAGATTCCCAAATAGGCTGAGGTACATCTTGATCAAGACAAGAGCCTAAGCCAAAACGTATTTCATTGCCAACCATTAAACCTGAATAGAATAATGTGGTTAGATAAAGAAGAAGGAAGCTAGTATTTTTTTTCATGTTAAAATTTATTTTTTATCTTACTATTAACTGAATTAATTTTGTTTAAATATTTATTAAATTTTCTTATATTGATATTGATTATTTCTTGCTCCCAAGAAGACGATCTAAACGATATCAAATCTAGCTCACTGATTAAACCTAATTTTTTATCAAAAGAAGTTAGATATGATTGTATTTTTAATAAAGATGCTTCTTTAAATCGTCTTGAAGCTTTTATCCCTAATTTTGTTAACAGAATAAATAAAAACATAAAAGCCCCAAACATTGAGTTCTTATTTAATCAACAAGAGATAGTTAAAAGCTTTACAATTCTTTATTCAGCAATAGAAGAAAACTTTAATGCTGATTTAGTATCAAATCTTTTGATAGAAGAGGGCATCAATAAGATAGCTAATTGCAATTTTAATAATAATGAATCAATGCTCTCAGCCAGGCTTAAGCTCAATGATCAAGATTTAGACTTAAAATCATTTGAAGTTGAGATTTTAAAATGTAGATTTAATGATGGTTTTAATTACGGAACTTTTGCAATTGAGGTAGATACTTTTTTTAATATTGTTAGAAAAAAGAATATTGATTATTTCGCAAGATTCTTGCAAAAAAATGATTCAAATTCTGCATTTGTTTGGATGAACTATATTGGCTCTGCTGAGGATAAAGAAGTTTTATATAAAGATTGGCTATATGATGAAGATTCATCAGCAATCCAAAATGCATTTAATATTCAGGCTAAATGCGAATCTTCAATGGCTTATAAGGGATATAAAGTTTTATAAATTGGCTAATTTATATTGATCAGTTTTTCTTCTTTTTAAGAAATATTTGCTTTATAATTTCTTCCCACGCGGGTATCGTATAATGGCTATTATAAGAGGTTTCCAACCTTTTGATGAGAGTTCGATCCTCTCTACCCGCTCCATATTTTTTAAGACATCAAGCTTTAGCAGCCTGCTAATTATTAGTTTTCATAAAATTAATGTGCTATGTTGAATTCATAAGTCTAAATATTCAAGGAGAAGAATATGAAAAATATTTTATTAACATTTATATTAGTTTTTGGTTCATTTAGTTTTGCTATGCATCATGAAAAAGATGAATTTGTAAAACCAGAACCAACTTTTAAGATGGCATTGCTATCAACTTACGAGCTTGGAAAAGGAAGTTCATACGGAGCACTGCAAAGAGAAATGATTCAGTATCAAAAAGATCAGGTGAAGAGTGGGTATTCTGCTTGTGGTCTTTATAAGCATGAATTTGGAAGTATCAGAGGTTTTTATACCTATTGTTATTTTAATGATCTAGAACATTTTGCATCAATTATGGACTCAAGAGGCCCTGATAATTTAAATGAGCGCCAAAATTTTGCTTCCCATACTGATCATATAGTTAATGTTCAAGAAAGAAATTTAACTGCTGGTCCCCCATATGTTGTGTATGTGAAATATGTTTTTGCATCTTCATTATCTATCAATGAGGCTGATTCAGCGGCAAGGAAAATATTTGAAGTTTATAATACTGCTTTTGGTGGATGTAATATGTTTGGACATTACTGGGGACCAGAAAATGCAACATATTTCACATGCGGATATGAAAATTATAGTGATTTTGCAGTTAAATCAACAAAGGTATCAGAGATTATGGTTGCTAATTTAGCTGATGTTGCTTTACATGTTGTAAGCCACTCAGATGATTTGCTTTCCAAAGTAGATCTTAATTAATTTATAGTTACTATAAAAAAAGCGGGCATTTGCCCGCTTTTTTGTTGGCTAGAGGGGAAACTTATCAACGTATAAGAGGAGATAACAATACCAACACATATATAGACATGTGTATTGTTATAAAGTTCTAAAATTATTTAAAAAAATTATATTATTTGATATCTAATTAGAAAATATAAAACCGATCCCAAAATAAGACCTGATCCTAAAGGTATTTCTTTATTATTTTTATTTTTTTGCATGGCATATATTAATAATGAACAGCTAGAACCAAGAAGCATAATAGGGCCTAAGGCCAATAGACCAAATATGCTCCCCAAACCTGCTAACAAAATAAAATCACCACCACCAATGCCATCTTTTGATCTGAAATATTTATAGATAACATTCACTAGCCACAAAACCCCAAAACCAACTACTGATCCCAAAATAGCTTCTTCTATAGATACAAAAGTTTTAAAAAAATAATTAATTGTTAAGCCTATAAAAATTAAGCTTATATTTAGGTAAAAAGGTAGATATAAATATTTAAGATCTAGAAAAAATAATACATAAAGAATTGAGAATATTATATAAATTATAAAACCATATATCGAAAATCCTATATAGAATAGAATTGTTAAAATAACAATAAGATGAATTAATTCATTTAATAAATAAGATATATGAATTTTCTTATTGCAAAACTTACATTTACCTTTTTGAATTAAGAAACTCAAAATAGGAATTAACATAAAAGCACCCAGCTCCTCTTTGCATCTAGGGCAATGGGATTTTGGCATCAATAGATTTATTGATTTATCTGATTGCATTTTAGGGAGTCTATAAATAAGCATTGAACAAAAACTTCCAATACAAATACCAAAGATCCCTACTAATAAGTATTCAAAGACTAACATTTATATACAAAATTTATTTTTTTGAGATTTTAAAACAAAAAATTAAAAGCATAATTGCTGGAAGGGCATAAGCGCTTATAACAAGTATTTTATCAAGCATTAATTTACTCCTATTGCCAAAGAATCTGGCCTCCTAGTGTCGCCAAAACCATAATAATAATTATTTTTCATCATGACTATTTGAAGCGCTGTAGCTGGATTAATCATTGAAACCGCATAGCCTTTTTGTTCAAGTGTTTCAGCATGTATTGAATTAAATGATTTTTCTAATTCTAATTTATCAGGAAACCATTGATGATGGATTCTTGGTTTTAATATCGCATCAGAGACTTCAAAATCAAAATCTACAATATTTAAAATTGACTGAAGAACGCTAGTAATAATCCTAGAGCCTCCTGGGGTTCCAGTGGCAAAGTAAGGGACATCATCTTTTAATACTATAGTTGGAGTCATAGAGCTTAAGGGTCTTTTTTCTGGAATAATCTCATTAGCTTCACCACCCAATAATCCAAATTGATTGGGCGTACCCGGAGAAGCCGAAAAGTCATCCATTTCATTATTCATCAAAATGCCTGTTCCTTCTATAGTTACCCCAGATCCGTATGCTGAATTCAAAGTGTAAGTATTGGAAATAATATTTCCGTATTGATCAGCAATAGAATAATGCGTAGTTTCAAGACTTTCTTTTGGGAAGTATTGACCAGGAGTAATGGAGGTAGATGGTATTGGCGCAGGTATCATAAAATTATAAAGATTAAGTCTTTGATTAATTGTATTTGCATACTCCTTGCTTGTTAATTGAGAAACTGGTACTTCAAAAAAATCAGGATCTCCTAGGTATTTAGATCTATCAGCGTATGCGTATTTCATTACTTCTGTTAGTAATGCAACATATCTTGGATTGTTATGCCCCAGTGCTTTTAAATTGTGTTTTTCTAAAATATTAAGCATTTGAATTAAATGCACGCCTCCAGAAGAGGGAGGTCCCATAGTAATAATCTCTAAATCTTGATAAGTTGACTTTAAGGGCTCTCTCCATACAGGACGATATTTTTTAAGATCACGATGAGAGATTAAGCCGCCGTTATCTTCCATAGCATTAACAATTTTATCTGCAACTTCCCCTTCATAAAAACCTGCTACCCCGTTTTGCGAAATAAGGGTTAAAGTTTTTGCAAGATCTTCTTGAATTAGAAGGGTATTAAAATCAATAGGGTAATTTTTATAAAAAATAGACTTAGTAGGCTCAAATTTAGATAGCTTTTTATGATATCTGTTTAAGGTTGATGTCATATAAGGACTCATAACAAATCCATTTCTGGCTAGATCAATAGACGGTTGAATTAATTCATTCCATGGCATAGAGCCAAATTTTTTGTGTACTTCCCACATACCATAAACAGTCCCAGGTACACCAATGGCTAAATAGCCTAAAGTAGATCTAGATGTATTAACTGTTCCGTCTTGGTTAAGATACATATCTCTAGAAGCTTTGAGAGGAGCTTTTTCTCTATAATCAATAGAAAAGCTTCTCTTTGAAGATGCATCATGCATCACCATAAAACCTCCGCCACCTATATTTCCTGCTCTAGGTAATACAACAGCAAGAGCAAAACCTACAGCTATAGAGGCGTCATATGCATTTCCTCCTTTAGCTAGTATATTTTCACCAACTTCAGAGGCTAAATAATGTTGAGTAGCAACCATTCCTTTGCTGGCAAATACAGGGTGCGTTATCGAGCTTGGATTTAATGGAAGATTTTGAGCATATGAATTATATGAAAGCGTACATAAGAAAATAATTAAGTATTTTATTTTTTGTGTCATTAAGTTAGCTCTTTTTCAGCAGTCTTCTTTGCCCATTTATAATCTGCTTTTCCATTTGGGGCTCTCATTACTTCTGGCACAAAAATAATTGATTTTGGCAATTTATATCCTGAAAGATGTTCACGAGTTGCACTAATCAGGTTAGCTTCATCTATATCACCAGTCTCATTTAGAGAAACCACAGCTACAACTTTATTTCCAAAACGTTCATCTGGAAGCCCAACAACCAGAGAATCATACACATTCTCATTAAGCTTCAATGCTTCCTCTACCTCTTCTGGATATATTTTTTCCCCAGCTGAATTAATGCAATTACTTCCTCTCCCTAAAAGGGTAATAGTTCCATCTTCTTCAACTAAAGCATAATCACCTGGAAAGGAATACCTAGTGCCCTTAAACTCTTTAAAGGTTGCATCAGATTTTTCTTTATCTTTATAGTAACCTTCTGGAACAAGTCCGCTTGTACCAATTAAGCCCCTAATACCTGAACCAGGCTTAACTTCTTCGCCATCATCACTTACCACTACAACACCAGGATTAAGTCTAAATTTTGCAGTTCCTGCTGCATCTTCTCGAGTAGTTACTGAGGAGCCCATGCCACCTTCACTAGAACCCATAGCATCCATAATAACCATATCATGATGCTTCAATAAAGAGGCCTTAACATCAGCACTAAACATAACTCCACTAGAATAGATTAGTTTTAATGCGCTTAAATCATAGGGCTTATTCTCAGCAACTGCTCTATCAAGTTCCTTCACCATAGGTTTAGCAAAAGAATCTCCCACAATAATAATATTAGTAACACCAACTCTTTCAACTTCTTCCCATAATAATTTAGTATCAAGACCTAGATTAGGTGTTGTAACAACACAACCTCCAAGCAAATGAGAAAGAAAACCACCAAGCCACATACCAGTACCATGCATAAGCGGACACGCAACAAAACTTTTAGAGAGCTGCCCAGTTTCATGAAGATTTAGAATAGTGTGTTTTATATCTGCTAATTCTTCCGGAACATCTACTCCCATTCCTTTAAGTGTTTTTAGCATTGAATTTACAAATCCACCATGGGTATACATAACACCTTTTGGCATACCTGTGGTGCCACCTGTATAGAGCATATAAATATTATCTTCATTTCTCTCAATTCTAGGCATTGGCGCTGTATTATTTATCACATCCTGATAAGCATGAGAGCCTTCAAGTAAAGGAGTTCCATCATCATACTGAATCCAAGCTTTTACTTTAGGTAATTCATCGCGTATTTTTTTTATTTGATTTGCATAACAACCCTGATAAAAGACAGCCTCAGAGTCAGAATTATCTAAAAGATAAATTAATTCATTTGCTTGATACCTATAATTAACATTTATAGGAACACCCATCATTTTAAATGCCGCATAATGGGCAACAAGATATTCATTTGAATTATGCATATAGAGACCAACTTTTGAGTCCTCTTTCAAACCCTGATCGGACATAAATTGAGCTAATTTAGCAGCCTCAATATCATATTCTTTCCAGGTTAGAGTTGTGTCACCACAAATAGTTGCTGGATTGTCTGGGAGCAAGTCAGCATTTTCTTCAAATATTGTTGCAAAGTGTCTTAATGAGGTCATATCTTTCCTTTAATAAATATATATCTTTTTTATTTATTCACACAAATTACTATATTTTTTTCTCTATGACAATTTCATTATTTATCAATAGAATCTTTATTTAAATTCGTAGTAGAATAATCTGCTTAAAACTATATTTAAAATATTATATGGAAGATCAATACGAAGAATTATTAAAAGCCCACACCGCTCCAGGAGAACTCTTTGAATTCAAAGAAGTTAAGCATAACAATGGGGTTACCTATAGAGAATTTACAAATCCCTCAGTTCCATCAACTCTTAGAGCTTATTTAGATTTTGGCTTAATGCATCCTGATAAGGATTGGTTGGTATATGAGGATGAAAGATATACCTATAAAGAAATTTTTAATAAATCTGCACAAACAGCTAATGCTTTAATTGCAGCAGGAGTTCAAAAGGGAGACAGGGTAGCTATCTGCATGATGAATAATCCTGAATATATAATTTCATTTATGGCTATTACTGGGATGGGCGCTGTTGTTGTTCCTCTAAATTCTTGGTGGGTTCCAACAGAGGTTTCATATGGACTTGAACACAGCGACGCAAAAATTTTAATAGCTGATGAGAAGCGTCTTAAAGGTCTTGAAAATAATTCTGAAGTAAGGAAAATCATAGTAAGGCCTGAAGCTGATACCGAATACGAAGATTTCAAAAATTTTATCAATGACCAATCTGCTGATTGGCCAGAAGTCGATATCTCTAAAGATGATAATGCAACTATTTTTTATACCTCTGGTTCAACAGGATTTCCCAAAGGAGTTCTTTCAACTCATAGAAATGTTTTAGCAACATTATTTAGCTGGACATGTTTTTCAAGCATAAGAAGCCAAATGTCAGATTCCGGTGGAGGTTTAATGGGTGAAAATCCTGATGGAAGCGCTAAAGAGATATCTATATTGCACTGCGTACCTTTATTTCATGTTACAGGGAGTCATGCTGCATTTTTAATGTCTATTCTTATAGGCAGAAAAATAGTCATGATGAAAAAGTGGGATGCTACCGAAGCATTAAAATTAATCGAACAAGAGAGGGTAACCAATATAACCGGTGTCCCAACTCAAACCTGGGAGTTACTCAGTCATCCAGAAAGAGAAAAATATGATATTTCATCACTTGAAGATCTTGGGGGTGGTGGTGCCGCAAGACCTGCTGAGCATGTTAAGTTAATGGATGAACAACTTGAAGCAAAACCTTCAATTGGTTATGGATTATCTGAAACTAATGCTCTTGGAACTCTTAATGGGGGTGGGGAGTATATAGAATACCCATCAAGCTGTGGGCGAGCAGTACCTCCCTTAACAGATATTAAAATTATTGATGCCGATGGTAAATCTTTAAAAGAAGGTGATGTTGGAGAAATCCTTATTAAATGTCCTGGCAATATGGTTGGGTATTGGAAAAATCCAGAAGCAACCGCCGAGGTGTTAGATGATGATGGTTGGTTTAAATCAGGAGACTTGGGATATTTTGATGGACCATTTTTACATATAGTAGATCGTGTAAAAGATTTGGTTATAAGAGGTGGAGAAAATATTTCCTGTATTGAGGTTGAAGCAGCAATATATGAACATGCAGATGTTCTTGAGGTTTGTGTTATAGGTATACCAGATGAAAGATTAGGCGAACAAGTTGGAGCAGCTATTCATTTAAAACCAGAGATTCAATTACAGCCAGAAGATATCCAGATATTTCTTGATGGCAAACTAGCAAAATTTAAAATACCTGTAGACATAAGATTCTATCAAGATCCATTGCCAAAGATTGCCTCAGGAAAATTTGATAAACCTCAGCTAAGAGAGATATTTAATCAAGATTGATTTTTTAATAAAAAAGCGTATAAAAGTAAGAGGAATGTCACAAAATAGATATGTCAGATAAAATTCTTGTAATTGAAGATGAGCCAGATATTAGAAAGACCCTTGAATATAACCTAACAAGGGAGGGTTTTAATGTTTCTGGTTGCGG
>Ga0315316_10004071_pt1 | contig 10651 bp, 13 predicted proteins | sample M160m3416metaG_FD_203702 | JGI IMG/M metagenome (GOLD analysis project Ga0315316, IMG submission 203702) | Ammonia-oxidizing marine archaeal communities from Monterey Bay, California, United States - M1 60m 3416 | ecosystem: Environmental > Aquatic > Marine > Intertidal zone | place: USA... | reverse complement strand
GATTTATTTGATGACTTGGACAAAAAAGACTGATCCAATTGTAATAAAATGGAAAGGTAAGATTGGATATGGTGATATAATATCACCTATCTGTTATGCCCACAACCAAGCTGAAATTAATAAACAGAATGTTGAGTTAAATTTCTACTTTGAACATAAAGAAGGAACTAAATTCAAAGAAGATGATTCTGAAACTATTAATGATAGAATAGATTTTATAACTGAAAATATGTTGGTTGAACATGATTATAATGTTACTGTTAATCAAACATATAATCATGTCTTTCCTACTAATCATGTTGGTTATAATGACAAACCTAGATCATTACACAATTTAGCATTCTCTAAATTTAAATGGAAAGAAGGTGATACAGTATATTTGATTACACCTAGAAAAAATAAAAAACAGTTTATAGAATATGCCCCACAGAAAGCATGGAAAGATAAAGGACAATGGGACGATATAACAAACGACATTGAACTTAAAGGTATTCCCTGGGAAGAAATACATTACCAAACACCATTAAAAGAAGTATGTGAAAAGCTCTCAACTTCTAGGTTTGTAATAGGATATCATGGAGGAGCAAGTTGGATTGCAAGATGGTTAGGTGTACCCATGTGGATAAGATCACAAAGAAGAGAATGGAGTGAAGAGATTTTTCCTTGGAATAAGAAAAGGAAATCTGAAAGTTTAACTAAATTTAAAGAAGTAATAGATGCAAGAGAAAAATATTTGGGTAGGGTATGATCCTAAAGAAAAGATTGCTTACGATGTTTGTAAACATTCTATAGAGTCTAGATCTAATTTAAAGGTTAATAGACTTTATACAAAAGACATACCTGAATACAATAGAGATTGGGGTGAACCTCAATCCACTGATTTTACATTTACACGATTTTGGGTACCTTATCTAAACGACTTTAAAGGTTATTCAGTTTATTGTGATAGTGATTTCCTCTTTTTAAAGAATCCTATTTCATTATTAAATGCTTATAATTTATCTAAATATGCAGTTATGGTTGTAAAACATCCTCCATATATTCCTAAGGGTGAGTTGAAAATGGAAGGAATACCACAGCATAGAATGTACAGAAAAAATTGGGCAAGTTTGATTGTATTTAATAATAGTCATTCAGCATGTAAACAACTGACTCCAGACTACTTAAACAATCATAGACCAGGACATGAATTTCATACTTTAAATTGGTGTAAAGATTCTGAGATAGGTGCAATTACTATAAATTGGAATACTCTATCAGGGTATTATTACTTAGATGAAGAAGATATTGGTGCAATACACTATACAGATGGTGGACCGTGGCATTCAGACCATACAGACTGTGAATATGCGGGTTTGTGGCGCTTAGAACATGAAAAAACTTCATAAAATCTCTTGACTATTGGTCCTAAATCTGCTATCATAGAGACATAATAAAGAAATGGAGATATTATGGCAATACCAATTACAGAAGAACAACAAGCCCATATAGATGCTAGACACGAATCAATAGAACTAGCAAGAGAAGAAGAACAGGCTAAATCCCAAGGATTTTGTATTCACTGTGGCGATGATACAGATAGTTGCACTGGATATAAATGTTGGATTAGATAGGAGCCTTTATGGACGCTTTAATTGTAGATATTGATGGGACTTTAGCTCATCACTTCGATACTGAAGGAAAACAAACTCGTGGACACCACGAATACGCATTGGTTGGTCAAGATAGACCTGACCACCACATCATTCACCTCGTTAGACTTTATTCACAAGCTGGTTATTCAATTGTTATAACATCAGGTCGTCCTAGTTCTAGGAAAGACGTAAATGTTAGAAAATTAACTGTTGACTGGTTAATGCGTGAACAAGTTCCTTTTGATGAATTATTCATGAGACAAGAAGGTGATTATAGACCTGACTATGAAGTTAAGTTAGAGATTTATGAGAACTATATTCTTCCATTAGGATATCAAGTCGACTTTGCACTTGACGATAGAGATCAGATTGTTAAAATGTGGAGATCAATAGGTATTAAAACCTTACAAGTAGAACCAGGAGATTTTTAATGGACATTAATAATTATATAGATGACGGTTTTAGTAAAGTATGTGATGTTATTATACATCCTTATAATGAAGATCAGTGGTATTATGAAAATATTGATGAAAGCTGTGTAGGACCTGAACATAAAAGTTGGCTATACTTTATTGTAGTAGATGACAACATTATTAAATGTGGTGAAACAGGTAATCCATTATTGTTGTTATCACATGCAATAAAACATGGACTAGAATTAAAAGCAGGTTCTAAATCCAGATTAGGTAGATATATGAACGGTGATGAAACAGATGCTTATATAAGAGAAGAACTTTGTGAAGATGTTAAACAAGGCAAAGTAAGTATCTGGGCTAAAAAATGTAATGTAACACCAACTAAAGTATTAGTAATGGGAAAAGAAGAAACTGTAGAAAGGTCTATTCACAAAGACTTAGAACTGGTTTATTTAAACCATTTTATTACAGATTACGGACATTTACCCTTATTAAATAAAAGCACTAAGTAATTACATCCAGAACATAACCATAAGCATCAACGACCCGCCTATTATATAGACGAGTCCTGCTATAACCCACATAGGTATTTTATTCAACATCGTTAAGTGGGTTTTCTAATATTGTTTGGATCTTTTCTTCTAACTCATCTTTATTCTTTCTAATGTCAGCATCCATTTCTCTAAAACGCTTCTGCATTTCCTTTTCCATATCATATACATCATTACGGATTTCTCTTTGAGTCTCAGCAGTAGTTCTATCTACTCTACGAGCCAAATCTGCTGCGTCTGAGATTTCTCCTTGTAAGTTATCCTTAATAACATCAGTTAGTTCAGTTAACCTAGTTATTTCTTGTTGTATAGTTCCTGGATTAAGCGCGTTTAGCTTCTTTTCTGCTATCAATAGACGATTATAGAGTTCAAAACCTCCCCAAAGGCCTCCTATTAGAGTACCTATCAAAGGAAGTATTAGTAGGAGCTTACTCCCGCCTACTTTTATACCCTTATATTCTATTTCTGCCATTTCTTACTCCTATTTGTATTGTGATAGTATCATCTCTTGCATTTTCTTATCCGATTTACCGGCCATCATATATAGACTAAATTTGTTATCATCAATTTTAGCATTCGTATATAATGCTTTAACTTGATACCAATCTGGTTGATCTTGTATTTGATCCATTCCTGTATAAGCATTAAATCCTGCTTTATAACCTATTACAGCAACTGCTATTGTTTGGTTAGGTGTTTCGCCGTCTTCACCTTGTTCTAATTGTGCTTGTAAATTTTCCATTGCTGCCTCTTCACCTAATTTTTCTGCTAGGCTCTCTACAGCTTTTGTTGTTCTTTGTTCTGATACACTAGGCGGTGCTACATCAAACTTAGCAAAGTTAGGAGCCTCATTACTTAGAAACTGTCCTATACTTTGTCCTGTACCTAACGCATCGCTAAATGTATTCTCAAATTCTACACTTGCTCCACCAAAAGAGTCACTACCGGCTTCAAATGTCATATCTGATTGTGCTACTTGTTGATCTTGTTGTTGTTCTGCTACTTCAAAAGCACTAACTGCAGGACCACCAATATCTGTTGCGCCGGCATCTATACTTACTTGTCCTGTTGCTTGTTCTTGTTGATCTAATTGGAAACTATCTCCTGATGTATCACTACTTACAAGAGTTCCTGTACTACCTTGACTACCACCGTTATATGTAACTCCTGAACTACTACCACTAGAAGAAGAACCGCTACCGCTCGAAACTTGTTGACTAACAACAGCAGCGGCCTCCTTCCCTAATTCGTTTCTAAGTTTTGCTATTACTCTACTAGCTCTTGAAGGTTTTCTTTCCTCTGGTTCTGCGCTTTCTACTTCATCAGCAGTTATTTCATCTATTTCTCTATCTAATTCCATTTCCTCTTCAAATAACTCTTCTTCTTCCTCGAATAGTTCTTCAGGCTCTTCATTAAGTAACTCTTCTAATTCTTCTGTGTCTATAAGTTCCTCGAATGCTTCATCATCTATAAGTTCTTCTAATACTTCTAAACTTATTTCTTCTTCAAATAACTCTTCTACCTCTTCAACAAACTCTTCTAAATCTTCTCTTTCAAAATCCTCTAACACTTCTAAGAAGTCTTCGTCCATCATTTCTTCTATTAACTCTTCTTGTGCAGGGTCCCACTCTTGTTCACGGAATATTTCTAAACCACCTTCTTCTTCAAGAATGTATATCTCTTCCATTGTAGCTGCAAACAGTTCCATATCTTCCATAAACTGTTCTTCTTCTGCCATCAGCATATCTTGTTCTATATCGTATTGGTCCATAGCATCATCTAATGCTACAAGAAATGCCTCTTCTGAACCTGGCTCTGAAAAATCTAAAAAGCCACCTTCATCAAATGCTGGATCGTCTCCATACCATTCGTCTACTTGTTCTTGGCCAAACTGTTCTATGTCTAGTTCATACCAATCAGCATCTGTAAAGTCTACACAAGCGTTTTGATAACAAGGGTCATTAGGATCTAAGTATTCGTCCCATTCTGCATCATACCACATATCGTCTTGACTCCAAGCATCGCCGTTGTCATCATATCCATACATGGCATCTTCGTCTTGTCCGTATTCATCATAGCCAGTATCATACCCATACATGTCGTCCATGTTTGTATCAGTAGAGTTCATTGATTCTTGATATGCCAGCTCCTCATAATATCCATCACATTGACTATCATACAAAGCATCACTAGAACATTGTTGATCAAAATATGCTGCTGCATATCCTCCACAAGATTCACTATACAACGCGTCTGCTGTACATTGTTGAAGTAGATATGCTGCTGCATATCCTGTGCAATTTTCACTATGTAATGGATTAAGTCCACATTGTTGAGTTTCATACGCTGCTGCGTATCCTGAACACTCTGTACTATATAAAGCGCTAATAGCACATTGTTGCGCTAATGTAAGTGTTTCACTACTTAATGATCCACCATTCTCAATATCAGGTCCGCCATAGGTTGATAAGTAAGCATCTAAGGTTGTGATATTATTTTGTGCATCATTAAAGTAAAGAAATGTTTTCTTCTCAGCAGAACCGTATCCTTGCTCACCTATTAATACATCATGATTCATTATATCTAGTTCTCTATATCTAAATTCGTATGTATCGTTGTGATAAAGGATAACCTCGAAACTATTACTAGAGTTTCTATTATATTCTTTCAAGTAATACCAACCAAAAACTGAATAATCAGTAAATTGCTTAAACAACATTTTAGAAGCTTTGTTGTATCCTGTTTGATTTGCACTGCCTCTAATTAGATCTGTCCATAAAGGATATAGTGTAAAGTTTCTATATGGTAATGATTGTGGTGTGTAGTCGTTACAGTTACTAGAGTTTTTGCCGTCTGATCTACCTACAAAGTTTATACAACCGTTGGTAGACATTCTTGCTTGTGTCCAATTATAATTCCAACGATCAAATGTAAATCCTAAATTTACTTTATTAGACCAAGAGTCATCATTTGAATTTAGATTAGTAGTGCCTGACTGGCTATATAAGTCTATAAGAGATGTTCCACTCTCATAACCGAATACATCGTCGTTATAACAGTTTTGGCTATTAGTGCAACCAGTATTAAAACTATCGCCATAAGCGTTTCCAGCAAACAGCGCAATTAAGATTGTAATAAAAATAGTTATTTTTGTGAAGCGTTCCATTCTTTCCTACAAGTCAAGCCTGATTTTCTAACCCCTTTATGTTCACCATCTAGGTGTCTGGTTTTCTTACAAGCGCTTACAAATTCATTGATTTTAGATTGTTCTTCTTTTTCTACAGCCTTTTTAGCGTCTTCAACTTTCTTTTCTCTGCCTTCCATTTTCTTTTTGTAGTCGTCATAGTCTGGTCTTTCTTGTTCATGTGCACTCCAAGCAGCTGCTGCCTCTTGTCCTATTTTACCTTCAAACGGACAAGGTGTTCCTGCCATTTCCATCGCTGCAAATACTCTTTCATCTTGACACATTAACGATACAGCTGCTACTTTCATTCCCATATCATATACAGTTTTAGAAAGTTTAATCCTTTCACAGTTTTCATCTCTAACTGATTTACCAGCTGCTACACCAAATAATTGTGTTTGAACTGCTCCACTTACACCTGTGGTACATAGATCCTGAGAGAAACTAGCTCCAATACTAGGTGCTATGGCACTAGGTGGAGGACTTTTAATCTCTTGTTTAATAGTTTGATCTGTCTTGTTAATGTTTTCGTTCTTGTTATTATTAGTGTTCTCATTCTTGTTATTTGTTGTAACATTAGAATCACTGGTACTTTCGTTCTTATTAACATTCGTATTATTAGATGTTGAATTATTCGTGTTATTATTATTGTTCGTATTGTTTGAAGTACTATTTACAGTTTGATCAACAGTTGAATTATTTGTATTCGTGTTATTTGCAGTGCTATTAACAGTTGAATTATTCGTGTTCGTATTGTTATTAGTATTCGTTGAATTGCCTGTATAATTTGTCGTATTATTGTTGGTATTATTATTCGTTGAAGTACCTGTATAATTCGTGGTGTTGTTATTAGTATTCGTGTTATTGTTCGTTGAAGTACCTGTATAATTGGTTGTGTTCGTATTCACATTCGTATTATTGTTGGTATTCGTATTCGTCGATGTGTTCGTGTTCACATTCGTATTATTGTTGGTATTCGTATTCGTTGAAGTACTCGTATTCGTGTTCGTCGAGGTATTTGTGTTCGTGTTCGTATTCGTGTTGGTATTTGTGTTCGTGTTCGTATTCGTACCGGTTGTTGTTGTGGTCGTTTCTACTGATTCACAGAACTCTGTGCCTTGTGTACAGTTACCTGTTTGATCTCCATATGCTGGAGTGACTACACCTAAAAGTCCTATTCCTAATAGGGCTATTATCTTTTTCTTCATTGGTTTTCCCGTTTATATTCTTTTCTACAATCAAGTCAGGTATTAATAATGAAGTCATGTTCTGTTTGAACTATTTATAATAATTAGGTAAAGAATACCATAATAATTTTGTTTCCGTGTTTTCTCTTATAAATCTCTATGAGAGAGAAGTTAAGGACTTCTATATTAACAGTATTCGTTCTGAATACTTATAAATAATAACAGTAACAGGAACATTGTGTGCAAATAGTAAGAGTAATTTTTACCTTCTTCCTAATGGCAATCTTTTTCTGGTCATGGCCTGTTAGGCTGTTTACAGATAAAAATAACTGTTATTTTTGGACGCTAGAGCGTCTGATTGTGGAAGGAGGAACAGCTAAGTGGTATAATAGTAAGCGCTGGTTTGGCTATCATGTAATATGGGTAGATAACCAGGGTGATGCATGGGAATACACCAGGCCTCGTATGCTTAAAAATACCCCTTGGTGGAAGATGATCTTTTATAAAGGCACCGTTCGTAAATTTAGAACTTTTAGAAGAGATCAATGAGAAAAGCAACATACAAGCAAAATAAGTCTTGGGCACCAGTAACTTTATTGGCAGCACAAATTGTTGCGCAAGTAACTGCAATTAGTTCTTTATTTTTCTTTTCATGGACCCCAGCTACAATAGTAACTTCAGTCGTTATGTATTGTGGTATCATGTTAGGTATTACAATGGGGTACCATAGACTTTATTCCCACAATGCTTATAAATGTCCCAAATTTGTAGAGTATCTATTATTATTCTTTGCACACATAATGATGGTAGGACCTGCAATTACTTGGGTAGCAAATCATAGGGAACACCACAAGTACGCTGACACACCTAAAGATCCACATAGTCCTTATTATCGTGGTATTATGTTAGCGTACTTTGGTCAAGTATTAATAGATATAAACTTCAAGTTTGTTAGAGATTTATTAAGACAAAACATACATAGATATCAAGTTAAATATTATTGGCATGTTATAGCAGTATGGGCACTATTACTTTCTATAATAGATCCATATGCTTTATTATATGCTTGGTTGATACCAGCAGGATTTGCCAAATTATGTGGTTCCTTAGTATTTACATTCTCTCATAGAAACAGAGAAGCACATAGTGATATGTGGGTAGGATTATTAACATTGGGTGAAGGCTTCCACTCAGCACATCATGAGAATGCTAGAACAGCTGTTTGGCATCCTTTAGATATTGGTGGCCAACTTATTAGAATGATAGATAGAAATGTACAATAAAAGACACTATCCAGCAATTGCTCCCATAGATATAGATTTAGACTATACATTAATAGAGGATTTTCTATGGGAAAATTATGATCGTTGGCAAAATAACTTTGAAGCACACAAAGGTTTGGCAGTAGCAAGTAACAATATTGCTAACGATACATATAAGGCAGTTCAACACTTTCATTTAACAGAGTGTAGAAAAGAAGAAGATTTAGGTGAAGCAAAAGAGTATTCAACAAAAGATAAATTAAGAAGAAATATTCCATTTACAATGGACGAACATAATTGGGATGATCCAGTGGATTTTTATAATGGTAGTGAACTACAAAAACATTTAAATTCAAAATTCCAAGACAAACTTATAAGAGTTCGGTATTCACGAATGTTTCCAGGAGGCGAAGTGCCACCACACATTGATTACAATACAACTTATGCCATGAGGTTTATAATACCCATATCAGGCAATAAAGGAGTAGAAAATCATTTTTGGTATAATGGAGAACATTTAAAGGTTGAAATGGAGGAGAAAAAATGCTACTTTTTAAATATAGGATATCGTCATGCCGTTTACCATAAAGGTATGGGCATACGACATTATTTGATAGGGTCTGTAGCAGGCCAAAAGGATTTTGAATGTATAAGGTTATTGACAACATAATAGATCTTGGATTAGAATCAGCCGTTTGGATGGTTCAAGAACAAGCATTAGAAGAGGGTAATACATCTATTACTCCTGACAAATATAATATAAGAACATCAGAAGGACTGCCTTTAATAATCACATGGAATGATAAAGTAGCAGGGTTTTGTTTATATGAACCAAGCCACTATACAGGTGACCCTGATGTTGCAGTACGAATATGTCGTTTACATATATTAAAAGAATATAGACACAATCAATTAGGATTTTACTTTTGGGACCATTGCTTAAAATTAGCAAAGAAAGATGGTTACAAAATACAATACATGACACATGATATAAATGCACACGCTATGAACTCGTTATATCAACATAGGAGAAGAGTACCTGGCCATAGTGATGTTCCATACGAATTAGATTCATTCAAAACTATTAAACTAGATAAAAGAATGTTATTTGATGTAGACCCTGGTTCAGGATTTATGCAGTATGTTTATTATGTGGATGTTCAAAACGAAGGTTACGAATGGAAACCTAAAACTAATATAATTTGGAGAGATCACGATGGCAAACTTTAACAAACACCAATTAGCACATTGGATGGAGTTAGTCAGGACCCATGAAGATGGGATAGAGGCTTTTTGGCCAAGTCAAATAAATGCTAAATCATGGATATCAGACATGTTAGAATTTAATCAACACATGCCACAACCTCATTCATGCGTAATATTTGGTGCATGGTATGGTGTATTGGCAGACATGATACGATTAGAAGATACAATATGCGTAGATATTGAAGCAAAGTATTTAGAGTGGTGTGCTAAAAAATATGCTGTATGGCAAGGTTGTATGTCTAAGTTCGAGTATGAATACGATCCTGATGTAGTAATAAATACAGTTACGGAACATATAAGTCAAGAAGTATATGAAGAATGGTTTAGGAAAATTCCTAAAGAAACTTTTTATATATTACAAGGCAATAATGATACAACTGTGGAAGATCATGTAAGACCGTTTACAGACTTAGGTGACTTTATACAGAAAAATGCTTGTTCTAATTATGTGTTGGCAGAATCCAAACAGTATGAAGGTGTTTGGAATGAAGAAGAAGACAAACCGAACATATTTAGTAGGTTTATGATTATAGGTAAAAAATGAAAAATACATTATGGATATTTGGTGATTCATATGGCACAGAAAGAGAGGGTCATCTAGAACACATATCATTCAAACCCGAATGGGCATGGTATATGTCTCTTGCTAAAAAACTTAGAATGGAAGTTGAAAACCATGCACTAGGTGGTGGTTCAAATGAATACACTATGAAAAAGTTCCACGATAAACTACCCTTAATGCAACAAGGCGATCCTGTTGTAGTCATCATTACAGAAACAATGAGAAAGTGGGTTATAAAAGATAGACCTATATTATCGTTTTTAAGGGCTTTAGAAAGAGAAGCAAAACTTAGGGGCACACCTGGTATCCCTGTTGATATGGATTTCTTTGAAACATATTGGTTAGATATATGGGACGAAGAAATAGAAATAAATCATACAAGAAATTTTCTTAATACTATTGCTTATATGAAGTATAAAAAGAAAATAAACCCTATTGTAATGCCCTCATTTCCTTCTAGTACATATGCAATCAAATCAGTTTGGCCAAGAGAAATACCTAAGTGTATTGGTAATTTAAATAAGATATCTGTTTATGAAATAGCAGAGAACCCTAAAGCCTTACCACCAGATATGGCAGACTTTAGAAA
>Ga0315316_10004070_pt1 | contig 10651 bp, 16 predicted proteins | sample M160m3416metaG_FD_203702 | JGI IMG/M metagenome (GOLD analysis project Ga0315316, IMG submission 203702) | Ammonia-oxidizing marine archaeal communities from Monterey Bay, California, United States - M1 60m 3416 | ecosystem: Environmental > Aquatic > Marine > Intertidal zone | place: USA... | reverse complement strand
TTAGAAGATTAATGGTAAAATCAGTAACGGTACGTGCTCCTTGCTCTACTGCAAATTTGGGACCAGGATTTGACGTGTTTGGTATGGCATTAGATGCATTTTATGACGAGGTAACGGTAACAAAGAAAGGTAAAGGGATCAAGATTGTAAGTTCTGATGACATTCCATTAGATCCAAACAAGAACACTGCAGGGTTAGTTGCAAAAGCTATGTTGAAAGATATTGTAAAAGATGGTTATACAAAATACAAAGGTGGAATTGAAATCAAGATAAAGAAAAATGTTCCAGCTGGATATGGAATGGGAAGTAGTGCAGCATCAGCTGCTGCATGTGCAATTGCTATGGACGAATTATTTGGTGGTCTTTACGAAAAATCTAATCTAACATATTTTGCCGGAATAGGTGAGAGAGCAAGTGCAGGAACAGTTCATTATGACAATGTGGCTGCATCACTCTTTGGAGGATTTGTAGTAGTCAATCCACAAGCTAACACTAAAGGCAAATACGTCAATATTACTGACTGCGAAGTATCTCAAGATATCACGATGATAGTAGCAATTCCAAAAATTAAGGTACCAAAACAAAAAACAAAGGCATCCAGAGGAGTAATTCCAAGAAATGTCAAGTTTTCTGATGCATCCATTAATTTAGCAAACGCTGCATACATTGCAGCAAATTTTGCAATGGGGGCGGCAGATATTGCCATAAATCATTTAGAAGATATTATTGTGGAACCTGCAAGAAAGAAAATGATTCCTGGTTTTGATAAGGTAAAAAAGAATGCAATGAAAGCCGGAGCTAATGGTTGTACAATCAGTGGTGCAGGTCCATCAGTAATTGCATTTTTGGAACATTGGTTTGACAAAAAAGAAACAGAACGGAGGGTAAAAGAAATTGGGGAAGCAATGAAGAAAGGATTCAAGAGTGCAAAAACAGACTGTGAGATAATAATTTGCAAACCAAGCGATGGTCCTGAAATTGTAAAAGTAGTAAAATGAAAAAAGCAGTTATCATTCTAAGTGGAGGTTTAGATTCAGCATGCATGATGTCATATTTGAAAAAAGGATACCAGTTGTATGGAATTACATTTGCGTATGGTCAGAGAGCATCTGAGGAGATAAAGGCTGCAAAACGTATTGGAAAATTACTAAAACTAAAGGAACATAAAATTCTCGATATTGGTTTCATGAAGGAGTTGTATGGTAATAGTAACGTTTTGACCAGTACGAAGAAAAAGATGCCTAGTAAATTCGAATATTCTATTGTAGTTCCTATTCGAAATGCAATATTTCTCTCAATTGCTACAGCGTGGGCATTTACTCTAAATGCCGAACTAGTTGCATATGGAGCACAAAAAGGAGATACAAAATACCCAGATTGTAGACCAGAATTTACCAAAAAGATCCAATCTGCATTAAATCAAGGAGAATTTGACGGAATTAAAAATAAAATTAGAAAGGAAATTAAAATTTGGTCTCCATATTCAGAAAATATTTCAAAAAGTGATTTGATAAATAAAGGCTACAAGGTTTTAGGAAATAAAATCTTCAAAACCTGGAGTTGTTATCTTAGTGGAAAGATGCAATGTGGTAAATGTGAATCTTGCAATAATAGGAAGAATGCATTTACAAAAGCAAAGATTGAAGATAAAACAAAATATTTGAAATAAGATTAGAGTATTGTTCTTTTCAATACAAATCTACGAGCGCCCAGATACCATCCAGCAAATATGATACCTACTATTCCCCAGAATATCCAATTAAGCATTGTTTGTTGCATCTCTGGTTCATCAGAAATAGAACAGTTGGTTTCTTGTGATTCTTGCTCACATTCCCATCCATACATAACTACGGAATCTTCAAAGAATGGACTTACTTGCCATGAAACAACAATTGCAAGTGCAATTACGATTGCAAACTCAATAACAGACCAACTGAAAAATGGCCATGATTCACTTGGAACATGTATGTTATTTCTTGCAGGCATGATGAATTTCTGATTAGGGGATTATTTAATTTTTGATAAGGGATTATTTGGCATACATAGCTTTTAGGAGCTCTTCTTTGGTCTTTTTATCCTCAAATGTTCCTCTAAATGCTGATGTTGTGACTCTGGCATCATTTTTGACACCTCTCATTTTCATACATAGATGTTCAGCGTCTGCAATAACTGCAACTCCTTTAACACCTTGTGAATACAACTCATCTGCAATATTTTTGGTAATTCTTTCTTGGATTTGGAGTCTCTTTGAAAATTTTTCTACAACTCTAACTAGTTTAGAAATTCCAAAGACTCTACCATTTGGTACATATGCAATTTGTATAGTTCCATAAAATGGCAACATGTGATGTTCACACATTGAGTAAAATTGAATATTTTTTGCAACTACTGTTTCAGAATCTTCTGAAAATTGTACAGATAACTCAGAATCAGAATCATAACCGCTAAATATTTCACCGTATGCATCAGCAATTCTTCTAGGAGTATCCTTTAGGCCCTCTCTAGTAGGATCCTCACCGATTTCAATAATTAATTCACGGACTATTTTCTTAATACGCTCTTTATCCATGTAGTAAATTAATCTGAAAGGTTATTTTAAAGGATGTGAATTTCTTAGGCACAATTATTCTTGAATGATTATTTCCTTTTTGTAGAACATACCTGAGATCATAAAGACCACACCCAATATTCCAATTAGGCTTCCAACAAATTCTATTGTAGAGACTACTCCTTCAGATAGCGGTGCTATCAAAAGTGCTATGAATGCTCCAAAAATTACCATTGGTAATCCAACACCAAAGATGATTGCTTTTGAAGTCATAATAAAAAACGCAATTGAAATCTATATGAAGTTTATGTTGATTCTTGTACTATTTTTTCTGCTTTTGATAGTAGTTGCTCTATTAATTTAATTTTAGAAGTGGTTTTTTCTTCTGAAGCATCCAGATTATTTCGTATATCAGAAATTATGGAGAGTGCTTTTTCTACATAATACAGTGCTGCGTTGCTTCCTATTGATTCAGAATGAAGGAATTTGGCTTTGGTATCTAATTGATTCAATTTTCCCGTGAATTTTTGCTGGTGCGATAGTTTAATCTCATCAATATCAATTTGTTCTAAACTGCTTTGCTTAATTTCTTTGATATTTTTATTTATAGTAATGATTATTTTGATATTTTTTGTTATTTGTGATGTAGAATTTGATGAAACTAGAGTAAGTTTAGTATTCTCTAATTGTGACGCAATATCTAGTAAACCAGAGCTCTTAGCCTGTACAATTAACGTATTAATTTTATCAACATATCTTTCTGCTAATGCTTGAGCTTTAATGATTTTGTTTGCTTGATTAATTGATACAAATTGTTTATTGATTTCAAGTCCTTTCAAAGCAATCTGATCAATTACTTGTTTTGTCTGAACATTTTTACCGGTCTTAGTATTCTCTTTTCCAAGTAAAAGAAGATTATCCATCTCTGAAAAGTCAATATTTGCCTGAAGGTTTTTAGAGATTTGTTTCTGTTTTTCAATATTTATCTCGTATCTTTTTAAGATTTGAGAATAATCTGGTAATGAATCGTCTTGTGCTTTATTTACGGCAATTTGATTTAACATGAGACTAATTTGTTTGATTTTATGCATAGATGAGATAAACAGCTTTCGTGCAGATTTTACATCTCCTTTTTCTATTGCCTCTTCTAATTGCTCAATCTCATATGCACTTTTATCATAAATCTCAAGTATAATTTTTTGATTCTTCCAATCCTGGATATTTGAATTCTGCATTTCATCAATTTTTATTTTAATGTATTTTTTTCCTTTTTCAGCAATTGTTAACATATAATCTAAATCAGATGCAGCCTCAACTTGAATAGCAGAAGTTGGTAACAAAAGACCAGCAAATGCAAAGATTGCAATTATACCATAAATTTTATTCATTTTTGTCAGTCTCCACGTTTATTAATTTGATTAAATTTTGCTGGTCTTTTTTAGTGATTTCAATTAGACCGTGTCGTTCTAAGCGTTTTACCGCTCTCCACATTGTAGTTCTAGGTAAAAGGAATTTCTTTCTAAGATCACTTTCCAGTGCACTATCACCATTTTCATGAATAAATGTGATTATTTCTTTATCATCTTCTCGAAGGTCAGGCATCTCTAGAACTTTTTCGATATTGAAGGGTTCATTCTTTTCAAGAGTTACAGTAGTTTGAGAAGATGTAACAATTTGTTTTGGTTTATTTCTCATCTTTATGGAAATTGCTGCGATTGCTGCGATTGCTACAACTGCACCAACCACAAACATCATAGTATTATCATCGTTTTTTTGGATGGTTTCTTCTGGGAATAAAATTTGAGATGATTCTGCAACTGCTAAAAAGTATGTAATTTCAGCAATACCGCTTGGGAGTAGAATTTTTGTTCTATCAGAAGCAACATCCATGTCAATAGGAAATGTTGACATTCCTACGATGACCGAGTTTTGTGGCATTATTACACTAAATTCAACAGGAGAATCGATCTCAAAGGACCAAATTTTTCCATCTTTAGAAACTAGTGAGTAAGTATCATAATTTATCAAAATATTTGAAGACCCCAGAGTTTCAACTTCTAAAATATTATTTTCAGATTGAGCAGTCAGAGGAAATCCGTTTTCATCTTCAACTACTAGATTTTCAAATGAATCACCATAAAGTGAAACTTCGGTATCAGGAAGAAATGGATCTGATTCTAAAGAATAAGTAACATGTGTAGATCCGTCAGAAAAAAGAAAGAGATCGAGGGTTAGATTTGAGCCAAAAGAGTGCTGTAGCGGTACCGACATAGCAAGCAGAATTAGGACGAAAACTGCTAGGGGTACACGAGCCATCAAACTCAGGGCTTCGGTTGGGGTTAAAAGTATTCCATCATTCTTGGAATCTTCCAACCACTTACAGCACACTGACTCTTGGTTCATTTCTAATACCTCAGATTCATTGAATTTAGGAGGTTTTGGAAGTTCTTGAATTCGTCAAAGAATTTTAGACCTTTTTCAGTTATCATGAATTTGCGGTTTCTATCATCTCGTTTTGTTTCAACTAAACCTGCATTGATCAATTTTTCACATTTATCAAGTACGGCATAGTGTGATAGATTTGCTCTTCTGGAGATAGCAGAAATAATTACGCCTTGCTGACCTCCATTCATGGTAACATCTAAGATGTCTCCCATTATTCCCATTTCGGATCTGTATTGTTGTTTTGACATGGTCTAGTTTAGGATTAAGAGCTTTATGAGGAACATTCTGAAATGTCACAGCGGAACACATAGCGGAACAGGTTTGGAATGGGTAAAAAGTGGGTAAAAATGACAATTTTGGTAAAGTGGTAAAAAATCGTATTTTTTACTATGCGTAAAATGTGCGTAAAATTCGTCCGTTCATGTTTTTATTTGAGGAAAATGAAGTTAATTTGTGACTGGATTTATGGACAAATTCAAAGAAGAAGAAGGCGGCGAGATGGTTAAGGAACGACCTTCTGAAAATCAGGAGCAGTCTTCTGAAAATGTAGCAGAATCTGAGCCTGAGTCACAACCAGAAATTAATGAATCAGATTCGGATATTGGAATTTCATCATTGATGAATAAACGAGCAAAGTTAGAAGAGGCAATTGATTATGTTGGAGGCTTGATTTCTAATCTTAAGGAAAAAAGAACCAATCTTGAAAAAGAGATTGAAGAAGAATCTGTAGATATTAAAAATTTAAAAGAAAAATTAATGAAAGTTAGTGATTATATCGATGAAGAAACTCGTGGAATTCAACATTTGACTCAAAAGAGAAATGCAGTTGAGAATGAAGCAGATGAAGTTGGTACATTAATCTCATCAATGAGAGAAAAGCTATCTGGTATTGACAGAATCATCGATGATGAAGGAAAGAGAATTACTAGTTTCAAAGAGTCACGAGATAAAACTTCTAGTTTCTAGAAAACTTACATAAATTTTGATTCACTAGTTGGGACGTTAAATTGCTCCAATCCAGTTGATGGTACTGATGGGAATTGTTCGCCTGATTGTGATTCTGCAACTGCTGATGCTTCTGCTAGGATGCTATCAGATTCAGCGTTGGTGGATTCTTCAACTCCGAAGGATGAGCCGCTGCTAAAGGTTTCAGTCATTAGTCCACCCAACATCTCAGTCATTCTACCAATCTCTTGGTCTGCACCTGGCATGAATTTGACAAGTGATGATTTGAGTCCATTCATGAGTCCAATTGTTGGCATTAAGGTGGTAACTGTGTCGCCCAAGTCATGGAAGGTAGTTAATCTTAATTCAATTCTCTCCAAGCCCATTTTGGCGTTGGTCATAATTTTGTTAACTTTGCGAACTTCAACTAGTTCATTTGACAATACTTTACTTGAATAGGTGTCGTGTGCTTGTTGAGCAGCTACGATTTTTTGGAAAATTTTCTGGTCTCTTTCTTGGAGTTTTTGGCACATGCCATCAAGTTTTCCGATTTGAGCTTGTAATCGTTTTACAGCCATTTCGACTCTTGGTTTTAGTGATCCTTTTGGTTTGAAGGTATCACCTAGTTTATCTACAAAACTTTGCTTTTGTGGAGCAGACCATTTGTCTTGGAAACTTGCCATGCGTACTGTTTTGAAATATGTTATTAATTTCCGGTGTGAATAATGGTTCACTAATCATGGAAATTGTATGACTAGAATTCACCAAAATGGCTTTAATTTGGAAGATTCATGCCTAGATTATGAATAAAATGGTGATTGCTGGAGGAGTAGTAGTTGCTGCAATCATAATTTCAATCGGATATGGAGCCTCAATGAACCCAGGTGGGAATGAGCAACGCTCTGGTGGAGAGATTTGGAATTTCCGAATATCAGGTGAGGAGTTTAATGATATCTCAACCATCACGGCGGGTTTAGGAGTAATAGAAGGAGGAACTTACAAAATTGGATTTGTGCCGATGGGGGATTCTCCTGCTAAAATTAAACTTACGATAAAGGGAAAATGGACTGAGAGTTATAGATTGGAACCTAATTGGAAGCAGATATTCTCTGAGGAGTTTGTTTTGGAAAAAAGTTTGGTAGACACTGGAATTTCAAAATACTACACGTGGGAATATATCGGACAGAAATATGTTCAAATTCCAGAATTGGAAGGAAAGATTCCAAGCTCAGATGAAGCAATATATGAAATTATAATCAACAGGTTCGGTAATCTAGAAGGTTCAGTCAGTATCTCATTAACTAAGGTAGATAGAAGCATCTAGGTTGAATTAATGGGGGCGTGGCCCTTCGGCAAAGCAATGTGAGATTCCCTCACTTGTCGGCACAATTGTGCTTTTGACTCTATTTTCTGCTCTGCAGGACCACGCAAGTCTAATCGATAGGATTTACATCCTTCCGCATTAACTACTATACATTATTATGATATTTAAATTATTTTACAAATTATTACAAAAAAAACTAGGCTTTTTTGAAAAGTATAATTGATTCAATATATTGTTAATTATAGTAGGTCAAATAATCAGGGACATGACGATAGAGGACGAAAAAAAGAAAACTGGATTATCGTTATTTGCGAAACACGCAGTTCAATTTTACATTGTTGGTGCAACCGGTGTTCTAGTAAATCTTGGATTATTGTATCTTCTAACAGACATAGGTGGATTCTGGTATGTTGCATCTCAAATTATAGCGATTTCAGTTTCAATTACTACAAATTTCTTTTTCAATAGATATTGGACATTTGGTAGTTTTGTAAAAGATCAAAGGAATTCGGTTATGTATATCAAATTCCTCATAGTTAGCGCAATTGGAATGGCTATCCAATTAGGAATTACAGTTACTCTAGTAGAGAGTAGTGCATTTTATCACATGTATGGAGCAGGAATTGGAATTGCCGTAGCTAGTGCCATAAATTACGTCCTAAATAGAAGAGTTACCTTCGGGATAAAGTTCAAGAATTAAATTTGATGAGAAAAAAGCAATTACGATGGATCCTAAGAAAAAACAGAAAATTGAGATAATTGGACTTCTAGTAGGAATTTGGTTTATTTTATCACTTCCCTTACCATGGTTGATAACAGTGCCTGATGTAGCCCAACAACAATTATTGATAATTCTGCAAATGACAGGGTTGATATCGATTCCATTTGTTGGTCTAGCTGTAGCATGGACTCTAAAGCCAGAATTAGCAAATAGAGATTTAAAATATGATTAGTGAATTACCGTTTAATTCAAGCCAACCAGAACTAGAGAAAATTCTTGATGGCGTAGTAAAGGTTGGCAAAAAAATTATCGAGGTATACAATACTGATTTCACAACTGAGAAAAAAGATGATGATTCTCCAATTACTCAAGCAGATATTGAAAGTAACAAAATTCTGAAAGAGGTTTTAGAAAAAACTGGAATTAGTATATTATCTGAAGAAGATACAGATGATAAAAAGAGATTATCAGAAGAAAAGATTTGGATAATTGATCCACTAGATGGAACTACTGATTTTGTAAACAGAACAGGAGAGTTTACTATAATGGCAGGGTTAGTTGAAAAACAAAGATCAGTTTTGGGTATAATTTACTGGCCAATCAAAAAGAAGATGTATTTGGCTGAATCTGGAAAAGGAGCATTTTGTCATGAGGAAAAATGGGAGAAAATTGAGGTTAGCATGATGTCAGAGATGCAAAATTGTCATGCTCTAGTTAGCAGACATCATCTATCAGAAAAGGAGAAAAAATTGTTAGATGAAATGGAGATTTCAGTTGTTACAAGTATTGGAAGTTCCCTCAAAGTAACAGAGATTGCATCTGGAGACGCTGAAATTTATCTAACTACCACAAACAAGATGAAACAGTGGGATACCTGTGCCTCAAATTGTATAATTTCAGAGGCAGGTGGAAAGATGACAGATATTTCAGGGAAGGAAATGGTATACAATACTGAATCTGTACATCATGAAAATGGAATATTGGTAACTAATGGATTAATTCATCAAGATGCATTAGATGCTATTTCTAAATTAGATTCTTAGATTTCAAAAATTCTAGTACTTCTGCAGCGCTTTCATCAAGAGATTTGTTCTCAGTATCTAAGACTAAATCAGCATTGTCTGGTGCCTCATATGGGTCGTCAATTCCTGTAAATCCTTTAATTTCTCCTGAACGGGCTTTTGCGTACATTCCTTTGACATCACGCTCTTCACATTGTGCTAGTGATGCATTGACATAAACTTCAAAGAATTTTGTATCATCACCGATGATCTCTTTTGCATTTGCACGGTTTTCCTTGTATGGGCTGATTAATGATACACCCATTGAAACGTTGTGTTTTAGGAGTAGTTTTGACAAGTGAGCAACTCTTCTGTTGTGCTCATCTCTTGCTTCTTTTGAGAAATCCTTTGGTGAGAACCATTCTCTTAGTTCATCTCCGTCTAAAATGGCTAGATTTGGTATGGTTTCAGCAAGTTTTCTTACTATGGTAGTTTTACCTGAACAAGGCAATCCTGTCATCCATAAACAAAAGGCCATTGTTAATGACAGAGAAATTACCGTTTAAGAATGTTATTTTGCCCAGTCTTGAGATTCCAGATAATTGATATCTTCTAAAAGAGAGGTGACCTTTTCTGTGATCGCAGAAATTGATTGGAACTGTTCAAACATTTCCTGTTCCTCTTCTCTTGATAGAATCTCTTTTTCGGCTTTTTCAAAAAACTGTTCTTCTTTTTGCATGTGGTCTATTAAAAATATTGAATATGTTCTAAGAAATCTTGCAACTGGTTCCCGTTTATCTTGTCCTTTTTTCCATAGTTTTAGATTTTCTGATATTTGTTTAGCAATATTTCTACTGAACTCATGTTCAATTAACAAAGCACGGATTTCTTTATTCAAATGATCATATGACGCAACACATGGAAAATAGGAACCTTCCTCTCTTGTGAAATGAACAGAGTCCAAAAATTCTGCAATTAGAAAATTAATCTTATCAATATGAGAAAATGGAATATTTACCCCATCGTATAGTGCTTTGTATGATTTTGTAATTACCTTTTCAAGACGCATTATTTCTTGATGTTCTTTTCGTAGAAACTCACTAGCACTCATAATTCTAATTTTTTTTCTTGGAGAAAATAGATTTTATTTTTTCTTTGTAGATATCAAGTTCCATTTTGAGATTTTGAACCATTTCGTCTGATTTTTCTCCCATGGGAATTATAGAAAAATCAGATTTTTAAAGAGATCTATACGCCTAGAGCTTCAACTTTTGAGATATCTAGACTTACCTTATCTCCAACAGACAAGCCTAGTTGTTTGTATTCGTGCATCTCTAGTTTAAGCGAGGTTGTTCCTGGTGCTGCGCCACCCATCATACCTGGCATTCCACCACCTGCTATCATTTTGTTAAGATTTTTCATCATATCATCCATATTTGAAAATCCCATTACATTTGTCGTAGATGGATTTGGAGGTTGATTTCCCTCTGCCATGTCTTTTGCTAGAGATAGAGTAACTAGAACGTATGGAGCGCCATCTGGTGCTGCATCAATTCTCATAACAACAAATTCTTTTCTCATATCATATCACCAATAAAATCCATATTTTAACTATTCATGTTTTTCATTTTTTGTTCTTTAATTTGCTTTAATTCATCTTCAAAAAA
>Ga0315316_10004069_pt1 | contig 10652 bp, 8 predicted proteins | sample M160m3416metaG_FD_203702 | JGI IMG/M metagenome (GOLD analysis project Ga0315316, IMG submission 203702) | Ammonia-oxidizing marine archaeal communities from Monterey Bay, California, United States - M1 60m 3416 | ecosystem: Environmental > Aquatic > Marine > Intertidal zone | place: USA... | reverse complement strand
AAAGTAGGAAAAAAGAAATATATTGCAGAAGTTAAACCACTCAGGCAAACGAAAGAACCTAAAATTCAAAAACGAAACACTAAAAAATATATTAATGAAGTTATGACTTATGCCGTAAATCAAGCAAAGTTCAAAGCAGCGAGTGAGTTTTGTAAAGATCACGGTTGGGAATTTATGGTAGTCACAGAAAAGGAACTTAAAATCTAATGGCAATCCCAAATCCTCAAGGAGCAAGATATCCTTCATTTCAGGAGTTTATATCTAGAACTAAAGGCAAAGATAATTCTCCTAGTTTTACTAATTTATTTTCGGTGAGATTTATGTCACCGAGTATGATGAGAACTTATACACCAGCAAATTTTCTAGGACCAGTTCAAACTGAAAAATTTGATATTGGTATGTCTAATGATTTGGAATGGTTACTCGATTACTATGCTGATACTGTAAATCTTCCAAGTAAACAGGTTACTACTTCACAAACTCCTTATGTTGGATCACCATTTAAGTACGCAACAAATACAGCATATAGTCAGATTAGTATAAACTTTAGAATGCCACGATCTCAATACACAAGAAACTTCTTTGAGAGATGGACAACTTTGATGGCAAGTGATAGTGAGCAATATACAAGATATTATAATGATTATGTTTGTCCTAGAATGATGATTTACAAGTGGGAAAGAGGTGGTGGAGGTTTAGCAGTTAGTGATCCTGAGTTAATTGCTTCTATAAGAGAAAGTGGATCATCAGATATGTTATTGGCAAGAAAGTATCAATTAACTGCTGCATGGGAATTGAGAAATATATATCCATATAATATTGGTTCTGTTCAGTTGAATAACTCTGATGCTCAGACAATGACTATGAGTGTTGGTTTTTATTATGAGAGATATCGTTTCTATACTGCTGATCAGTTTGACACTGATACTATTAACTATCTTACTGTTGGTACAAATTTAGATGATGTTACGACTAATTCGACTTCCAATAACCAATCAGTTCTACAGACAGTCGTTAACTCATTACTGACTATTACTGGTAACGCCTAAATAAATGTACTGATGTGAATTCTATGGCATTACCTAAGATTAGTGTACCTAAGTACAAATTGAAACTACCGTCAGACGGTAGAACTGTGAATTTTAGACCATTTCTTGTAAAGGAGGAGAAGATCCTTCTCTTAGCTACTGAGAGTGGTGAACAAAATACTATCGTTGGTGCAATCAAAGATATTATCAAAGATTGTACAGACATTACAGACGTAGAGAAACTTGCTACATTCGATATTGAATTCGTTTTCTTGCAGATTCGTACAAAATCTGTTGGAGAAAGTGTTGATGTCTCTGTAACTTGTCCTGATGATGAAGAAACTACTGTATCAATCTCTATTCCCCTAGACGAAATTAAAGTAAAGAAAACTAGAGGACATAAGAAGGATATTAAAATTTCTGATGAAATTGCTATTACAATGGGATACCCCAGTCTTGAAACATTCGTTGCCATGAACTTTGGTGAGGATGGTGCTGGTGTTGACCAAGTTTTTGATATGGCAGCAAGTTGTGTAGAAACAATTTCTGATGCTAATCAAGTTTATGATTGTTCTACTACTCCTAAAAAGGAACTGATAGAATTTTTTGATCAAATGAATAGCAAGCAATTCATGATGATACAGGACTTTTTTGAAAAAATGCCTAAATTAACTCACACCGTTAAGGTTACTAACCCTAACACTGGAGTTGAGAGTGATGTTGTACTGGAGGGTTTAGCGAGTTTTTTCGCATAGCACTCCTTCACACCAATCTACAGGCTTACTATGAAGGTAACTTTTCCCTAATACATCATCATAAATGGAATATCGAGTATATTGATAATCTGATGCCATGGGAAAAGGAGATATACGTGAATTTGTTAGTTAATTTCCTCAAAGAAGAGGAACGTAGAATGAAGGAGCAACAAGCATCTGGTGGCTAAATTACAAACCTATAAATTTGTAAATCCTGGAGTTTCAAATACGAAATCTCCAACAGTTGCTGCTGCAAGAAAACAAACCTTAGCATTGAATAGACTAGGGAGTACAATCTCTGGAATAGGATCGGTTGTTAGTGATATAGAGAAAATTTCAATTGCTCAAATTAAGAATGATAGGTTAAGAGCAAAAGCAGAACGTCGCAGAGAAAGAAGAGAATTAGATCTGGCGGCAGAAGAAGCAATAGAGAATAAGAAGGCAGCAAAACGGAAACCTAAATTAACCAAAAGATCCTTAAAGATTGCTAAGGGTGGTCTTAGTTGGATAGAAAAATTTTTAGCACCGATTGGAAAATTTCTTGGTTGGATTGCTAAAATTGCTATTACAAAGGAAGTACTTGAATGGGTTAGTAATCCAGAGAATCAAAAGAAATTAGCAGATTTTCTAGAGAAGACGCATTTTGTTTTTAATAAACTATTTGGTTGGGCAGCAGGATTTACTACCAATGTTCTAGAAGGATTTTCTCAGGTAACAGATCCTAATGGGACATTTGCAACTAGGTTAGGTGGTATTGGAAATATAATGAAGGGTTTGATCGGGTTAAAGTACCTGATGAACCCATTTAGTCTTATAACAGATATTATAGGACTGGTCGATATGCTTGGTGGTGGAGGTGGTGGTAAACCTAAGAAACCTAAGAATTATAATAATAATCCATCTAAAAAGAACCCATCTGGTGCTGATCCTAATATAGATGGACCTAGGGGTAGAGTTAAAGCAAAAACTATTGTTAATCAGTTTGGTGAAGCAGCAGGAAAACAATATAAGAAGATTCTTGCAGAATATGGTGATGATGCTGCGAGAGCATATGCCCAAGCCTTATCAAATTCTGGTGGTGACGCTACAAAAGCATTAAAGGCATGGAGGAGATGGGGATTTAAACCAGTAAAATACAAACCAACAAAATTACAGAAAGTTGGGGATTTCTTTGGAGGTATGTTTGATTCGGGTGTTCAAAAGGGTAAGGATGCTGTTGGATCGGTTCATAAAAGTCTGAAGAACTTACCTTCTTGGGCAGGAGAACAATATGGTAATTTATCAAAACATGCTAAAAAGGGTTGGGAGAATGTTGTTAACGCAAGTAATGCAATTGGAAAAAAAGGTTCACAGTGGGCAACTGCTGCAGGAGATACATTTAATAATGGAGTTAAGGGTCTTAAATCTGGTGCTAGAGATTTTCTTAACAACAAAGTATTAAAACCTCTTGAACCAATTATTACCCCAATTGGTAAGAAAGCCAAATCAATTGGTCAGGGAATGATGGATCTTTTGATGAAGATCCCAGGAATGGAGAAGGCACCTGCAGTCTTGAAGAAGATGGGCATTGGTAGTATGGGTGATATTGCCAAGGCGGGTAGTAAATTAGGAAAGAGAGCAGCAGCGATTCTTCCTGTTGTTGGTGGTCTTGTAAACCTTTTCTTTGCTTATCAACGTTTTTCACAAGGTGATTCTATTGGTGGACTGATTGAAGGTATTTCTGGTATTTTGGATGTATTTGGTCTTGCTACTGGTGGTACTACTAGCGTTATATCCATGCTTATGGACGGATATATGTTCGTTCGTGACTTTGTTCCTCAATTGCAACAAGGTGAAGAAGCAGCAATCGATGCTATAGGTGCAAGGGGATTTAAAGATAGTATTGATAGGGTTTTAAAGAAGTTACCTGGACTTGGTACGATTGTTGAGACACTTATGAGTCCATTCAAGAGTGATGAAGAGAAGGAAGAAGATAAGAAGGGTAAAAAGGCATGGTGGGATTTTGCAGGAGTGTTTACTGGTAAAGATAAGAATCCTTCCATAGAAGAAGTAAAACCTTTACCAAAAGATAAACAGACTGATTCAATCAAGAAAAATCAATGGTGGGATTTTCTTGACTTATTTCCAAACAAAAAGGAAAAACCTAAAGAGATGTTCCTTGGTGGTCTATGGAAAGGTATTAAGAAAACCGTTGGTAAGATTGTTAGTAATCCTATAGTTCAAATTGGAGCACAATTTATTCCTGGTGCTGGTCCAATTATGGCAGGACTTAATATGGTTGCTAGTGGTAATCCTATGGGTGCATTGAGTATGATTCCTGGTGTGGGTGGAGTAATAGGTCAAGTTCAGAACTTTATGGGTAGTCCTTGGGGTCAGGTAGCAACTAATGCTTTGAGTGGAAACTGGCAGGCTGCCATCACTGGTGGTATAAGTCAGTTCAATCCAAAGTGGGGAAGTATTGCTGGTGATGTTATGGGTGGCAACTATATGGGTGCTTTAAATACATTCAATCCTAAGTGGGGTGGTATTGCTTCTAATATTATGAGTGGTAACTATGGAGGTGCTTTAAGTGCTTTCAATCCTGAAATGGGTGCTATGGTTACGAAGGGAATGGCAATGATAGACTCATTTAGGCAAGATCCTATGGGTTTGATTAGTGGTATTGCAGAACAACAGGGTATGGGAGGAGTCCTTAAGGCAGTTACTGGTTTGTTTGGTGGTGGTGATAAGATGACTGCTCTAACAACGATTGCTGCAGAGATGGGTATCGATCCTAAAGTTCTTGGTGCAGTAAGCAAGGCACACCAGCAGGTACTAAGAGAGGGTGGATTTTCTGCTGAATATGCTATGGAACAAGCTATGGAATTTATTCCTATTCCCACGATTATTGAGAAGATTGTTCCTATCCCTCAAGGAGTAGCAATAAATACTGGGGGTAATACCATAGTAGTAACTGCACCTAATTCTTTACTTGATAGAGCGAAGGGATCATAATGGCAACTATAAAAAAAAGTTCAAAAATTAATTTCTATAAATTTGTACAGGTAAAAGAACCTACTGGTGGTGCTAAATCGGTAGAGGGTGCGGTTGTAAAGTCTCTCAATATGAATACTGGTGCTGTCAATAATCTGGGTGCAACTGTAAACTCTATTGGAAAAATCGCTCAAGATTTTAAAAAGATTCAACTTGCAAGGTTAGAACTTGCAACGAAAAACCAGAAGGATTTTGAAGCAACATATACAAAAACACAAAAGAAGAAAACTTTCTCTGGATTCAGTCCTGCTGCTTTAGTAAAAAAACCTAGTTGGTTAGAAGGTCTGTTCAAGATGTTGAGTGGACTGATTAAAGCAGCGATTGTTATTCCTGCTCTGAAATGGTTGAGTGATCCCAAGAACAGGGATAAAGTAGCAAATATGCTCGAAGCCCTTTCTAAGTTGGCAACGTTCATCTTTAAAGTTGCGGAATTTGGTGTTGTTAATACTATTGAAGGGTTATATACGTTACTATCAGATCAATCTAGTCCTTGGGAGAAGATAGGAGGACTTGTAAAAGGATTAACTGGACTTGGAACTTTATTATTGGGTATGCGTTGGTTAAGTAATCCAACTAGAATTATTACAGATTTTGGTAATGTACTTATATTCCTTCATAATAATCTAATTAGAGGAAGAAGGGGATTACTAGGTAGAGCTGGAGCACTTGGATTACTAGCAGGTGCTGCTTATGGAGGATATAAACTTTATACTCACCTAAATGAAGATGGATCGGGTGGAAAACCAGATCCAAATGATAAGACAGAAGAAAAGTCTCAGGGTGGTAAAGTCAAGAACGTTCCTTCATTTGCACAAGGAGGTTGGATTAATGGACCACAATCAGGATATGGAGTTTCATTGGATGGAGGGAGATCCACTTCGTTCATCGGACATGGAACTGAGTACGTTGCTAGAAAGAGCGATGGGGGAGCTTTCGTCGTTCCTTTTAATACTCCTGGAACAAAAACACAACCAAACCTAACAAATAAGAGGTTAGGTGAAGCTAAGAGTCAGGGATTTAACGTACCTGGTTTTAGTCAAGGTGGTGGTGTGATGGATGCTGCACGGAATTGGTGGAAAAATCTTACTGGTGGTGGTGGAAAACCAACAAAACCAACTACGAGCGAACCTGTATCAAAGAAAGGACAAGATGGAAAACCTGCTATAGGTGCTGGTTTACAGGCAGTCGCTGCTGGTGGTCAATGGGCATTGGATAAAGGTTTTACCGTTGCCGAGCATCCTAATTTCAGAAAGAATAATTATAGTGGTAGTGGTCCTAATAGAGGAACTGGATTTAATAAACGTGGTGGCGAGCGTGTTGGTAAGCATAGTGATGGCAGTCTTCACTATAAAGATTTAGCACTCGATATTACTGATTGGAGACCAGGTGCTTGGAAAGCAAGAACTGCACAATTAGCAGAACAAGCGTATCAACTTCGTGATAAAATGAAACTATCCCAAATCATCAGTGATGGATGGGGTCAATGGTTCAAAGGTGGTGGTAAAAGTGGACCTGGAAGTCTAGGTCACCCACAGCACTTACATCTAGGTTTCTTAGAGGGGGTTAGTAAAGGTCTTCAAGGTGGTAGCAGCAGCAGTACTGCTAATATGCCTACGGCAGCAGGAGGATTTGGTGCTATTCTCGATCTTATTGGTAAGAGAGAATCTGATAGTGTTGGAGGATATAACGCAGTCAATCAGGGTGGTGCTGATGGTGGTCACACTGCTCTTGGATACAGTGGAGACTATAGAAAGGCACCATTTAACTCATCTGGTAAAGCACTAACTTCTATGACTGTTCAAGAAGTCATGGACAAGCAATATGATGATAAGAGTATGAGTAATGCTCAGTGGGAATCAGGTGGTAAGTTACATGCTGTTGGTCGTTATCAGATTATTGGAAGTACTTTGAAGAGTTTAGTTAATCAAGGTGTTGTTAGTCCAAAGGATCAGTTCTCACCAGCAACTCAAAATAAACTTGGTATTGCTTTAATAAAACAAACGGGTGGTGATGTCTCTAGAATGAAATCTACTTGGGTTGGATTGCAGCATGAAGATGATTCTACGGTTTCTTCGGCAATGTCAGCAGGTGGTTCTACTACAACTAAAGGATATAGTAGTGGTTCTGGTGATATGAGTTCTAAAAAGAAAAAGAAAGAATTATCTCCAGAAGTAAAAAGAATGGCAGATATGTTTGGAAAATCATCAAGTTCTGCAGGAATGAGAATTGGTGGTGGAAGAGGTAAAAGTGGTTCTGCTCCTGCAAGTCAATTCCAAGAAAAAAGGCAAAAGAAAAGATTGGAGAACCAAACAAAAGAAAGAAATAATGCACGTCGTCAGGTATCTGAGAGAAGTCAAGAAATGATTAAGGAAGTTATGGCAGCAGTTGCTCAACAAAATGGGGTAAATAGTCAAGCAATCCAAGCAGCACAACAAGCATTATCACAAGTTGCTAGTGCTAGTAGTGGTGGTGGACAACCACAGCTAATTTCAACTGGTGGAGGTGGTTCAAACCTAGGATCGATTGCATCTACTTTACAATCCACTCTTAATCCTTTGAGAGGTTTACTCAGATGACAAGCAGCACTAGCGGCCAAAGCGGAAGTATTAGAAGAAATGAATCAGGTGACGTTGAGGTAAAAGTTAATGTCTTTAGGAATGGTCAAAAACTTCAAAGTTCTGATGGTGCTGATGATATATACGATTTTATTACAGGTATTGAAATCTATGAAAGTATTACTTCATCAACTATAGAGGTAAAACTTCTTTTTAATGATAGTTCAGGATTTATAGGTGCTATGACTGGATCTGAACAGTTTAGAATTATAATTAGAGGAACAATTCTTGACAGAGTTTATTATGTTCGGGCATATGATATTGAGGCAAGATCAAGACTAAACACTACAGATAACTTTATAGTTAATTGTGCTAGTGATGAATTTTTCCAGAATGAGATCGTTAACGTATTTGGAAATAGTCAGGTTGTATTCAGTTCTACGTCATCTTCTGAGATGGTAGAGCAACTTTTGAAGACAGATAATAGGTATATAAGAACTCAAAAGAAGATGTATATTGAAGAATCTACAAATAAACAGCAGTTTATAGCATCAAATTGGAGACCATTTGATTGTATCTATTGGCTTGCACAAAGGTCAGTACGAAAAGCAAGGAAGGGTGGTACTCTTCAAAATGGATTTATTTTCTATGAAAATGGTTTAGGTTTTAATTTTAAGTCTATTGATAAAATCATTGACAATGTAAATAATCAAACCGAGTCGGATACTAATTTTACTTCAGGTGATAGTAAGTTGTACACATATGTGTATTCGACAAAATCGTCTGGTTCGGATGCTGCTGATCAATTTAAAATCGAAACTATAGTATTTCCAGAAGAGAGAGATTTCTTAACTGGATTGCGTAACGGTGCTTGGGCAGGATTTAGTATAGGGTTTGATCCTGTTACTGTAACACAATCTAAGATGGGATTGAGTACAGATATGTTAAAGAGTGCTTACCGTTATGGTATTAATGCTATGTGGCCAAAGATGTCACATTTAAATGAAAGTGGATCGGTTAATCCATTATCACAATTAGATAATGTAATTAAAAATATTGTTGACTATCCAAGACGAACAAGATATACTGCTATGTCTAATCAAGTTTTTGATCAAAAATATCAAAATAATCCTCAAAAACAATATGAGGAATTGGTAGAACTTCAGGCATATCAATGGATGAGGATTGAGTCTCTAAAGAATATTAAATTGATGATTAAATTTCCTGGTAATCTTGATCTGTATGCAGGAAATGGAATGAATGTAATTTTACCTGCAACATATAAAAGGAATAAAACCACAGATGTAGATAGAAAATATAGTGGAAAATATGTCATTGGTGGGTTGACACATAAGATTGTTGGTACTACAATGTCAACTGAAGCATTATTATTGAAAGATTCGATACCAAGAAACTCTTAGTAATGCCCATAAATACTACTGTATCAAGGAGGTACTAAATGCAAAGTATCGAACAACATATTAAAAAAGACCAAGAGATCTTACAAGATCCTCAGACAAATCCACAGCAGCGTAGGCATGTTGAAAGTGAACTACATGATCTAGAAGATTATGCTTCTCACCATGCAGCAGAGATTAAAGCAGGAGATCATCACGATCCCAACACAATAGAACTATGGTGCGACCAGCATCCAGACGAACCAGAGTGCTTAGTATATGACGATTAATGGCAAACTTTTTATCATGTCTACTTGGAACTTGGTCTAATAAGCATCAAGCACAATCAGCTCCTACTTTATATAAATCTGTAACTGTTAAGTGGGAGCAAAATGATGAGTTTATAAATTCGATTCATTGGGGTAGAAGAAAATCCGATGATCCGTATTTAAAAACTTACAAGAAATTAGTAGAAGTATCGGATAAAGAAGTTATTTTAGAACATTGGGGTGGAACCTATAGTGGTTTAACTCGCAATGAAGATTGTGATATGATATTAAAATTTGATGGTACAGCATGGATGGGTCAGTTTGATACTGATAATATTCATGCTGAACTTGCTGTGTATGGAACTAAACTTTTTATGAGGGATAGATTCTTGGACTCTAAAGGTAGGATTGTTTGGGGTGCAGATGAAATTTATAAGTTCGTGAGGGTATAATGAAAGTACACCATCCATTTAAAGTTACATTATTACATTACACTGTACCTAATTGGTCTTATTATAAACCTATTTTATTGGAGGGTTTACCACCATACGAAAGAGGTGGTGATACTGTATCAACAGATCACCTTGATAAATCAAAATCAAAATATTTTGATATCTTTGATAAATTTATAGAACCAGTTTTAACGGAGTTCAGACGAGATATTGGACATGAGGTATACATAAGAAATGTATGGACTCAAAGAGCAAAAAAAGGAGATCACCATTGTCCTCATAATCATGGATCAAGTGGTTGGGCAGCAGTATTATATGCTGATTACAATCCTGATATACATTCTGCTACGACTTTTATAAGTCCCTTTACAGAGTTTTCTTCAGGGGATCACATGGATTTTACTCCTAATGTAAAAGAGGGAGATATTGTTTTCTTTCCTTCTCAACTTTTACATTATGCTAATCCAAACACTAGCGACAAAGAAAGAGTTATACTATCATTCAATATGATGAGTACAAACGAAATTGACATTTTTGAGATGAAATAATGAATTCAGGAAAGTATATAAAACCATGGGTTCAACTGTCAATGACAGTTGCCAATTATATAAGAGAAGAATTAAAAAGTTTTCCAGATGTTAAACATATGGAGAACAAGTATCCTATTGTGGAAAATGATAACGTATTCATTATAAATGAAATGCATCAGAGTAATAAACTTCGAAAGATGCATTTAGAAACTGGATACACAGAAAATATTTCTGTAATGCATTGTGTATTATATCCTAATCCTAATTATCCTATACCCATTTTTGGTGCTGATATTGTAGAAACTCCTAATGCAGTTACTGCAGCAATTGTTGATATATCACCTGTGTTTGGAACTCAAAAATATGTTGATGTATACAGAGATATATCATACAAGTATAAGTTTAAAGAGAATAGAGTCTTACCTTTATGGACTGATGATGTTTTCTCACAAGGATGTAAGTTCATGCGTATCAGAACAGAGGAAGAAAGAGAGATGTATATGAATTTAATTAAAGAATCTATTCAACTCTATAAAGGTATAGTAGAAAATTCTGAGTTTGATATGGAATGGATCAATACTATGAAGAGAATTGATGATCAATGTTATTACTGCAAACAACAAAGAAAGAATA
>Ga0315316_10004068_pt1 | contig 10653 bp, 9 predicted proteins | sample M160m3416metaG_FD_203702 | JGI IMG/M metagenome (GOLD analysis project Ga0315316, IMG submission 203702) | Ammonia-oxidizing marine archaeal communities from Monterey Bay, California, United States - M1 60m 3416 | ecosystem: Environmental > Aquatic > Marine > Intertidal zone | place: USA... | reverse complement strand
AGATCTCATTTAGTACTTTCTGTGGATGTGCTTCAAAATCATCTGTGTTAACAATAAGTAATTGATCAGATCTAAATAATTCAAACCAGATTTTTAATTGTTCTGCATATAATCCCTTTACAATGTAGGATCTAGGAATGGTGAACTTTGCAGTAATATTTTCAGAGTTGGTTTCCACAGTCTCTAATTTGGACAACTCAGATTTTATTGCATCTTCAAATGACAAGTTTTCTGTACCAGATCTTAGACCTAAATGGTAATTTGAATATGCTCTATCAACAGGATTTCTAATAAGAACAATCAATTTTACATTCGGTAGTATCTTTAGAATACGTTCTGCAACTAATGGATCCCAAATGTAAAATGGTGTATCCTCTCCAGTAATAGCAAAGCCTGTTTTTTCTTTCACTTGTTCCATTTTTCTTTTAGTTGGAAACATTGAACGATACCAATTAATGCCCAAGTGGTAATTACTATCGAAGAATCCAATTTCGTCATACGCTGCCGGGAGTACGGATGGATGTTCACAAATGTTGTAATATAGTGATGTTGTTCCACTTCTTGCAGTACCAATTATAATAAAATCAGGAAGGACTCTTGATGATGCTGTAATCCCAGCCACACCACGTTTAACAATTCTATGGTATGATGACCTAACTGTATCTTTCATTTTGATGTCGATAACTTGATGTTTGCTTTTTAGTATTTGTTGTTTATGATTCAGTTGTAGGTAAGTATTCATGTAAATAGGAGAATATCCAAAAATAGGAAAATACAAATACGAATGTAAGTGTGAATTTCGTAATTGTTAGAAGAAGAAAAAATCAAGGTTGCGGTTATCTACAAAAAAGATAACCTGTATCTAAGTGGAAAATGTTATGATAATACATATTATCATTTTTTCATAAAGGCTCTTCCTAGAAATAAGCGACTATCAATAACATTTTTTCCTACAGAGGAGATATTTGATGCTAAAATTCTAAAAAATAAATTTGATATTATATTATTATGGTCTAATTCAAGTTATGGAATGCCTAAAGAAATTTTAGGTATTAATGACTTGGATATCCCAGTAATAGCTAGGTGTTCAGATCCAGGTGATGCAAAAAAATCAATCAAAAATCATAAGGAATGGAAAATAAATTTTTATTTTGATTTCTATTCAGAAGAATTTTTTCATGAATTATATCCAAAAAAATTCAAATACAAAACAATATTCTATACTTTAGAGTCAAGTTTGTTTCAGAAGGTCAATCCTTTCTCACCACGGATAAAAACTAGCATTCTAAATTCTGGTAATGTTGGTAACACTAAATTTATTTCAAAGATAATAAATGATATTAGAAATCCAAAGTGGAATAGTTATAGATGTAAAGTTTTGAGAACAAAATGTAATGAACTTCCTTATGTTGACTATTCATCGACACTAGATCATAAATTTGTTAATGATAATTATTCAGAACTTTTACAAAAATATCAGGCTGCAATTGCAGCTGACACATATACTCCAGTACAGAAATACTGGGAAATTCCAGCTGCTGGATGCGTAACTTTTATGGAAATGACTAAAAAAAATAAAGGTGAATATCTTGGATTTGTAGATAATGAATCAGCCATTTTTATTGACGAGGATAATTATACAGAAAAATTTCGGGAATATTTGAAATCTAGTGATGATGAAAAGTGGAGGAAAATAGCAGAGAATGGAAGAAAATATGCACTAGAAAAATTTAGTAACGATAAAGGAGTAGAATCATTAATTCAGATTATGGAGGAACTAATACATTAGTAAAGTAAATTGAAAAAAAACGATTCTGAAATTAGCGTATTGCTTACTGCATCGGGAGGAATCCATACGCCTGGTGTAATAGAATGCTTGAAAAATAATTATGAAAAAAGGAAAATTAGGATTATCTGCACAGATATTGTCGAACAACCATTATTGAGATTTATAGCTGATAGATTTTATATTGTGCCAAGAGGTAATTCAGAAAAATATATTGATGCAATAAAAAAAATCTGTAAGAAAGAAAAAATCAATGTGATTATCCCGGGAGAGATTAATGAGATTTTATCTATTTCGAATAATCAAGAATTCTTTAACTCAGTAAAAATTGCATCGACTGTATCTAGTTTTAAATCAATTAGAATTGCAGTAAGTAAAGAAAAAGTTTTTCAAAAATTAAAACCAATTGGAATAAATATTCCAAATTATTATGTTGTAAAAAATTATAAGGAATTTTTAGTGTCAATCAAGAAACTAGGTTATCCAAATAGTGATATCTGTTTTAAACCATCACGACAATCAGAGAGTGGGGGTGCTAAAGGATTTAGGATCTTAAGAGAAAAAAATACGGCAGGAAAAATTATTCTTGAGCAAAAGCCTGATTCAGTTGAAATTGATTTTGAGACCACAAAAAATATGTTCAAAACAAAGAAAAAAATAGAATTGTTAATTATGGAATATCTTTCTGGTGACGAATTTAGTGTGTATGTGTTAGCAAACAAAGGAAAAATGCTGTATTGTATACAAAATCTTAGACAAAAACTTAATCAACATTATTCTTTTGAAGCTTTAACAGTAAAAAATAAGCAAATAACAGAAATGTGTAAAAAAATTACAAATGAGTTAAAATTGGATTACAATGTTAACATACAATTTAAAAATTCAAAAAATGGCCAACCAAAATTAATTGAAATAAATCCAAGAATAGGTGGAACAATCGTTTTATCTGCAGCTTCAGGCGTAAATTTACCATATTTTTCAGTGAAACAGGCATTAGGAGAAAAAATTCCACTGAAAAATAAAATGAAACAAACTAAGATGATTCGGTATTGGAAAGAAATGTATGTTCAAGGAAAAGAACACTTTGAACTGAGTAAAAATAGAAAAAAATTATTATGAATTCAGAGATCCCAGTTTGATGAATGTGCAGGCTTTTGTTCATTTATCAACGGCTCAACTTCTAAAAATGATTTATCCTCATAAACTCTTTCAGGATGTGCTTTGTATTTACGCGCACGTCTTCCCCAGAATACGGCTTGGCAATTCCATTTAATTGGATCTGATTCAATTATCATATTTTTAAAATAATATTTTTTAGTGGCAGGTTTTAATACATTTCTATTATTAACGAAAAAGTCTTTCCAATCAAATTGAAATGTTTCTGATTTAATTTCTTCAACAACATCTCTTGTTGATAATAAAAATACTTGAAATTTTATTAGATCTTCTAATACATTTGAAGTGGTATTGTATTCCATCTTTTTCTCTAAAAATTTTAGAAATAGTCCTGATTCATCTGTTAAAATTTGCTTATCTGGAACTATACGTAACCAACTAGCTTCTTCAATTGGCCAATTTACATCTCCTAACTCAGTATCATAATGATCCCATCCCTTTCCTTCGAACAAATTATCAATATCATTTTCAACTATTTTTAATTCATCAGAAAATATTGAATCCTCAGATCTGCAATACTCAAAAAGAATGTCAAAAAACTGCATGTATGGTAAATTTTTGACTTGGTGATAATAATTTGAAAAATTCTCAAAAATTCCAAGATTCTGATACGTTGAAAGTGCCCATGCGTAAAGTAACATTTCTTTTAACTCCTCTGTTTTGTAAGAATAAGTTTCAGTTACAATTTCTTCTTCTTCACGTATTCTATCTTTTTTAATATATTCTAATGACGCATGACGTAATTTGAGAGGTGAGGTTCTTGTTTTTATCTTAAACTTCTCTTTGTATTCTGGAATATTCATAGGCGCATTTGGTAATACAACACAAATATTCCAAAGAAATGTACCTACTTTTGTTTGCGCAATAGTTTCAAGTCCATTCTTAAAAGTAGTTAGTGTTTCACCAGGTAATCCAACAATAACTTCAGTGTATGTTGGAATATCATTTTGACGAAAAACTGTTGTTAGATCTGAAAACTTTTCAAATTTAATATTTGCACGTTTAATATTTTTTAACGTTGTAGGATCCAATGATTGGACGGACAAAGAAATACCTCCTACAATACCTCCATCCCTCAATTCTTTCGCAATTGGCAATATTTTCTGTGTTGTATTTTTTGCCCATGCCACTCCGAATTTTTTTGGATACCTTTTTTCCAATGCTTGCTCTTTGAGCTTTTCAGCAATTTTTTTATCACGTTCTTCAAATATTCCAAAGTTGGCATCACAACAATCAATATAACGCATTTTATTATCAGCAAACCATTCAATTTCCTTAAATAATCTAGATTCTTCCCACTTTCGAACTTTTGTGAACGTTGCACTACCCCAATCACAAAAAGTGCATTGATATGGACATCCTCTATTAGTTTCCCAGGAAGTATCCCAATCAATATCAGAACTTTTGTCAACTAAATCCCATATTAAATTAGTAAGATATGGAGATGGCAAATCCATTAAGCTGTTAATTCGTTCTTGAGGAGAAGTTCTAAAAGATTCTGTTGAAATTCCTTTTACTTTTGACCAATCTTTATCATTCAGATAAGTTTTAAAAATATTTTCAATTATATATTCACCTTCACCATGTACTAAAATATCAACAAAAGGATATTTTTTAAAGAAACCACGTGTGTCGTCTGGAACTTGTGGTCCTCCAAAAATTATAAGGCAGTTTGGATTTAGTTTCTTTACTTCTCTAGCTAGGTGTGTTGTAATTTTCCAATTCCAAACATAACATGAGCATAAAAGAATATCCATGCCTGCACATTTTTTAATATCTTGATCTATGTCATCTCTCAAAACAAAAGTTTTCTTAAATGAAAAATGTGGGGCTAGTTCTTCCTTAGATTTTATGTATGCATATAACATCGCAACGCTATATGGCGAATGTATTTGTTTTCCATACTTGAAATTATATTGTGAAGAGCCTACTGTTATCATCAGTACATCTTAAAATCATTTAGCCCTTATAATTAAATTAGTTGAAAAAATTATATCCACTATATTTACCTCATTCAGAATCTATGCCTAGATACTATTATTAACTTCATGCTTAGAATCCGCTTATGAATGTATTAGTAATTGGGGCACATCCTGATGATGAAACTATTGGTGTTGGTGGCACAATCACAAAGCATCTTCAAAACGGTGATAAGGTACACGTAATATTATTTTCGGTAGGGCATAAACCCATTCAACCAAAGCTGAAAGAGCAAGCATATGAAGCTCTAAAAGTATTTGGAATTAACAAAAATAATTTGTATTGGCTAAACTGTAAATCTGGACAATTCGATCTTGATTCTAAACTTAAGGTTAATTCTAAATTGGCAAAACTAGTTAGCAAAATTAAACCAAAAATTGTCTACACACATTTTTATGGTGATACACATCAGGATCATAGATTTGTATTTGATTCTACTATGGTAGTATGTAGACCATCACATCAGATAAGAGGTGCAAAAATAAAAAATACTTGGAGTGGGGTTGAAAAGATACTTTGTTATGAGATTCCAGGTACAACTAATTGGTCTGGTCGACTAAATGAAAGTTTTAACCCGACTGAGCATAACGTAATTTCTGAAAAACATTTACAGAAAAAAATACAAGCATATAGCTGCTATAAAGATGAAGTTAGACCTGGTAATCATCCACGTTCAATTAATTCTTTAAAAACAGTTGCAAAATTTAGAGGAAATTCTGTTTCTGTGGATTTTGCTGAAGCTTTCGTCCTGATCAGGAATATTATATATGAACATTAAAAATAAATCAATTCTAGTTACCGGAGGAGCAGGATGTGTTGGCAGTAATATAGTAAAAAAATTAGATAGTCGTGGTGCAAAAATCACAGTTATTGATAATCTTTCAGCTTATCCTTTTGATTATTTGCATGAATATGGTGTAGGAAACATGGATTCTGTAAACTTTGTTAAGGGAGATATCAATGATCATGAATTAATTCACAAGTTAATAAAAGACAATGATGTAGTCATTCATGCTGCTGCATTAGCAGATGTTGGTGCCTGTGTTAGGAACCCACATGATGAATTTCGAACAAATGTTTTTGCTACCCAAAATATTCTAGAAATTTGTAAAAAAGAAGAAATCCAAAAATTTATTTTTATATCATCGGCTTCGGTTTATGGAGAACCTGATGGTCAAATATTTAAAGAAACTGATGCATGTTTTCCAATTTCGAATTATGGACTTTCAAAGTATTGGGGAGAACAACAAACAAGATTATTTCATGATCTTTATGAATTACCAACAACATCAATTCGATTTTTTAGTGTGTATGGTTCACCACAAACACCTAAACAAGGTAGTCATAGTTGGGCAGTTGCAATATTTGCAATGTTAGCAAAAAAAAGAAAACCTATAACAGTTTTTGGAGATGGAAATCAAATTCGGGATTTTACTCATGTCTCAGATATAGCGGAATCGGCCGTACTTTCAATAGAAAAGAGCTCTACAAATGGTAAATTCTTTAACTCAGGTACAGGGAAACCAACTAAAGTCAATGATATAGTAAAATATGTTTTTGAAAATATTGACAAAGTTCCAATCCATTATAAACCTCATCCACCTGGTGATCCATTAGGTGGATATGCTGATAATTCTTTGATGAAGAAATTATTGGGTTGGGAACCAGAATATACTCTACAAGAAGGAATCAAAGAATATTTTGAATGGTTAGATGAAAATGAGCATTTAATCCCCGAGTGGACGTAGTTTCAAATTAATTCAGTCTCTGAAAATTAATCTATAAAGTAATTTTTGTTCCTTCTCCAAGTAGGAAAACTTTTTCGTCATGATCTGAACTTTTCATTGAAATATGTGAATTAGATGCGATTATGCTATTTTTGATCTTTGTATCACAGTTAATTTCACAATTAGACATTATAATTGAGGATTTCACATTACAATGAGATAGATTTGAGTTATCACCAATACTGGAATTAGAGTCTATATATGCACCATTAGCAATTATGCAGTTTTTTCCTATAATCGTAGGTCCAATAATTTTACAGCCTTTTTTAATGATTGTTCCCTCACCAATCATAACACGTCCTTCAATCGTTGTATTGTCTTCTTTTGTTCCATGGAAATAGGGTTGCATATTTTCAAGAATTGTAGTATTTGCCTGTAAAATATCCTCAGGAGTACCAGTATCCTTCCAGAAATCAGTGATCATATAATATCTAACTTTATGATTAATGTCCAACAACATTTGAAGGGCATCGACAATCTCCAACTCATTCCTCCAAGATGGTTTTAGCTTATCTATAAGATCAAAAATCAGTGGTGTTAGAAAATAGATTCCAGTAATGGCCAAATTACTAGGTGGGTTTTTTGGCTTCTCAGTTAATTTTATTATTTTATCATCTTCTATTTCTGCAATTCCAAATTGCGAAGGGTTATCTACTTTACATAATAGAATCGCTGCATCATCATCTGAACCAATAAAATTATTCGCATATTCATCAATACTCTTTTGAATAATATTATCGCCTAAAAAGACCACAAACTTCTCACTCCCGACAAAGTCTTTACAAAGTCTTACTGCATGTGCAATTCCTTTTGGTGAATCTTGTGTAATATATGATAATTTAACACCAAAGTTTTTTCCGTCTCCATAGTATTCTTTAACTTTGTTAGAACCAACTCCACCAACTACTATTGTAATATCTGTTATTCCAGCATTTTTCAGAGAATCAAGACAGTATTCTGACATTGGCTTATTGGCTATGGGAAGTAGTTGCTTTGGACCAGTATGTGTTAAAGGGCGTAGTCTTGTTCCATGTCCTCCATGAAGTATTATGCCTTTCATTTTTTGAAATCCATTTGTTCCATAGTTAAATTTATCATAATTTTCTCAACAGTTTATTCTAATTATTCCAATCTAATGTCCAAGGTTGAGGATGAAGTGTTTTTTCATCAGCAAGTGGTTCCCACCACTCAGTATTATCTAAATACCAAGATACCGTTTCTTTAAGAGCAGCATCAAAGTCAAACTTTGGTTTCCACCCTATTTCATTTTGAATTTTTGAGGAATCTATAGAATAACGTCTATCATGACCTGGTCTGTCGCCTACATACTCAATCAAATCATTTGATTTATTCATTAAACCTAAAATTTTTTCTACTATAATTTTATTTGAAATTTCATTCCATGCTGTTATATTATAGATTTCTCCATGCTTGCCATTTTTTATCAAGGATTCAATTGCATCAACATGATCCATTGCATAAATCCAACTTCTTATTTGATTACCGTCTCCATATAGTGGAACTTTAAGATTTTTCTGTGCACGGATAATGGTTTTTGGGATAAGTTTTTCTGGAAATTGATATGGGCCAAAATTGTTTGTACACCTAGTGATTATACATTTACTGCCATAAGTTTTTGCGTAAGAGCCAACTAAATGATCAGCCGCCGCCTTTGTAGCAGAATATGGATTACTTGGTTTTAAAAGTGATTTTTCAGTAAACGATTCTTGATCTTCTGCATCGCCGTAGAGCTCATCAGTTGATATATGTATGAATAATTTTTCGTATTTTTTTGCAGCTTCTAGTAGTGTATGTGTTCCTACAATGTTTGTTTGGACAAATTTTTCTGGACTTGATATACTTCTATCTACATGTGTTTCAGCTGCAAAGTTCACAATAAGATCAACATCAGATGCTAATTTGTTAATGGCTTCTGAGTCTGTTATACTCGCTTCTACAAACTGATAATCTGTTTTATCTATTTTTTCTAAATTCTTAATATTTGATCCAGTAGTTAAACTATCAACATTTGTAATATGATCATTGGGGTTTTTGTCTTTATGATTTCTAATGAACGTACTTCCTATGAATCCCATTGCGCCACAAACTAAAAGTTTCATATCAGCATCAATTCATCTAATTCCAATCATATGGTTTTTGTGTTGTTGGATCAATAATTGAAGGATCATTCCAATCTAATCGTTCTTCATCAGGATTTTCATAATTGTATAAATTATTTATAAAATATATGGTATAGGAATCCTCATCACTGATAGTTTTTGTACCATGCCAGAATTTTCCTGGAACCTTAATAACTTGTAATTTTTTTTCGCTTGCAACTATTTCTACTAATTTTCCAAAAGTTTTCGACTCGTTATCACTATCATAAATACAAATTTTCATAGTTCCCTTGACAACTGTGAAAAAATCAGTCTGATCTCTTTGATGTCTATGCCAAGCACGAATAACTCCGGGAGAGCTCTTTGAAATATTGATCTGATTAGGTATATCCTTCCCAAAAAATCCAGTCCAATCATTTCTAAAAATCTCACTAACAAAACCACGTTTGTCATTATTTATTTTAGGTGTCAAAACTTTCACGCCTAAATCATACTCGTGAACTTCTAAATCCATTCTACTATAATCAAAATTTATGAGTTAATATTGTTTAGTATCAATTCCATTCCAATCATTTCCAATAACATACTATATCTAGAAAAAAATAGTTTGTTAATATGAAAAATTAGTCTTAAAGTTTTTAACATATCTGTAACCGATTTTGAATTAATGCAGAAAAAAAGAATGTTGGTAGTGGGAGGAAGTAGCCTACTGGGATACAAATTATTAGAATATGCCAATGATTTTGAACTCTACTCAACATATAATAAAAATCCGATTAGTTTCAAAGAGATTGAATCTATCAAAATCGACATAACGCTTGAGATGGATTGCAAAAAAATTCTTGAATTAAAACCAGATATCATTGTTAATACTGCAGCTATGACAAATGTAGATTATTGTGAAGAACATAAAGAAAATGCATACGATGTAAATGTAAGAGGAGCGCAAAATCTTGCAAACATAGCTCAACATCTAGGAAGCAAATTCATTCATATTTCTAGTGATGCAATTTTTTCTGGTGGAAAGAATTCCTATACAGAAGATCATGAAACAAATCCTGTAAACGTTTATGGTAAAACAAAATTGGAAAGTGAAAGTGTAAATTCCATAGTCTCAAACTGTTTAATCTTACGTCCTAGTGTAATTTTTGGTTTCATCCCACCCAAATATAACAAAACGCAAGATGATTCAGTAAAATCAATGAATTTTGCAATGTGGGTTTTGAAAAAATTAAATGAAAAACAAATGTTGCAAGTTGTTGATGATCAATATAACACACCTACATTTGTAGATAATTTAGCTGAAAATATACTAGAAATAACAAAGAATGATTTGAACGGGACTTTTCATTTGTCTGGACTTTCCTGTATTAGCAGATTAGAATTTTCTAGAAAAATAGCAAAAATGTTTGGTTATTCATATAATTTGATCACTCCGTGTTCTTCAAGAGAATTAAAACAGAGTGCAAGCAGATCATTACAAGCATGTTTGAACTGTAATAAAATAAAGAGAAGTGGTTTCAAACTCTTGGAAATAGATGAGGCTATTAAAATAATGTTTAAACAAATTAAAAAAGAGCAGCCAGAACTGATAGGTACGATCTCAGAAAAACATAGTAATTTTGGAATATAGGCGTCGATTATATGAATTCAAAAACAGGATTGGTTTCAATCGTAATACTAAATTATAATGGTGAAAAATATCTAGAAGACTGTATAGAGTCAATTTTCAGAGAAACAAAACAAGATTTTGAGGTTATAGTAGTGGATAATAACTCCCCTGATAATAGTGGTGAGAGATTTT
>Ga0315316_10004067_pt1 | contig 10657 bp, 5 predicted proteins | sample M160m3416metaG_FD_203702 | JGI IMG/M metagenome (GOLD analysis project Ga0315316, IMG submission 203702) | Ammonia-oxidizing marine archaeal communities from Monterey Bay, California, United States - M1 60m 3416 | ecosystem: Environmental > Aquatic > Marine > Intertidal zone | place: USA... | reverse complement strand
TAAGCATCTCTCTTTGTTTTGAGTTCATGTTTGTCATAGGTACATACCCTTTTCAATTTATGGCTATATTCATGCCGTTCAAATTAATTTGACAAAGTGTAAACAAAATTATTGCTTAACCCAAAAGACAATCTCATAGGCATTTCTTGATGTGTCACTTGATGGTCTGCCTTGCTCATAGAATCTTACTGTCTTATCATAAGGAAAATTATAGATGAATCTTGACTTTGTTGGATGAGGTAAATCTCTGAAAATGTGTGGTTCAATATACTCATGCCAGTATGATGTTCGTCTGCAATTGGATGGTATTATCATTACAACATTCATGTTCCATTTGCGATATTGCTCATCAATCTTTTGAATTACTTGTTTGTGAGTACCGTTTGGTTGGTGTGGATGGTTAACCCAAACATCAACAATTCCATGACCTTTCACATACCATTCTCTATTGAATACATCATCATCAATTGTAAATGAATACTTGCATTTGGAATTTGATTTACCATCACCTCTATCATTTGTTGTAAATGGATCTAATTCCAGATAGATTTGTTTGGACATTTTTACAAAGTGTAATTGGTTTATCATATCAACAATATCATAGAAAACATTTGATGGTGTTTCAAACTCATTGTTCTGACTTGATGGTGTTTTATGTTTTGGAACTTTCATATTCGTTGTGGAATCGTAATCTTTTAGTTCAGTTGACAATAATTTACTGAAACTTGTGTGCATTTAATATTATTGTCATGTGTTTTCCGTCTGCGTGTTACGCTGTGCCATGGATTAACAAAATGTGATTCAATTTATTGAAAAATATCTCAAAAACATCCAAACCTAACTTTCATTCCTAATTCCTTCTCAATGACATATACATAGTGTTTTTGATAGGATCTAGGATCTGGGATCACCCCCTTAGCATTTTTACAACTTTCCTACCTTATTTCCTAAAATATCACACTATTCCTTGTTTTTCGATGTAATTTTCCCAGTTTTTTCACAGTTTAATCGTGCCTAGGTCATACATTCTGCTTCTTTTTCCAAGAATTGAATTTGTTTGATAGATTCTTCTTGTTCTCTTTATGCCATTTTGAATCACTATTGCCCTTATCGTTTTCATTCTTGACGAAATGTTTGATTATGTCATCAAATGATTTGCCATCACCTCTCATTACGTCAACAAGTCGATACTCATCTTCTTTTTGTTGCTTGGTCTGTCTTGCTTTCTCTGATTTCTCACTGGTTGCAGACTTTTCTTCGGTATCTGTATTGACCACCCAATCTATGCCAGTGTCAGCAAAAAAGTCATCTTTATCTGATTTATGATGCCATGATGGTGTATCGAACTTGATTAGTTTGAACTCACCATTTCCAAACAAAATATAGCCCTTATTGTCTGGTATCTCTGTTATCCTTGGAAATTTTTTATCAACAAAACCCAATACTTCTGGTGAATAACCACCTAACTTTTCTATCAAACCCTCTCTTTTCTTCTGTATTAATGTAAGAAACCAACCTAAATCATCACCTAACAACATTGGTGTTGAACGCTTGATGATTCTCAAATCTACCTGATTCCTGACACCAACGAACATATCGGCAGGTGACTGCAAATCAAACAAAACCCATGACTTGTTATGCCTTGATTCAGGTAAAAAGTTGAACCAAGCCTTCTTTGATACTGATGATTCTGGATCACCACTTAGTCTTTGGCTAGGTGCTAATGCTCTGACCTCATTGGCAATGATACATAGTTTGTGCCATGACTTTTCATATCTAGTCCATTCATCTCTAGGCTTATCCATCTTTAACATTGCAAAGTCTTTTTGTGATAATTCAGGTAAATATCGCATTGCTTCTGCAACTGTGTTGTATCTTTGCACCTTTCCTGCGTGTGTATTGGGATAAATTGATGGTGAATTGACCAAAATACGATGTTCTTTCCTTGCTCTTAGTACCATTTCACGAAAAATTGGTCGAAATTCTTCAATTTTTTTAGGTGTGCTTGGTGGTGGAAAACTCATTGTTGCAAAAACTTCTTTTGGTCTAGCCTTCTTTGGTTTCTTTATTTTTGTTACATCACAAAATTCTGGTAGAAATTCATTGACATATCCCTTGATGTATGCTTCATTGTACTCATCCCAAGAACCCCAATAGACACCGTTAAACCTGTCAACTGTGTCCTGTTTCATCTCAATATAGTCTGGTATCATCCAAAGAATAGGTATTGTTGTAAAGCACTTACAACCCAACTCATTTGCTCTTTCTGGATGGATTTCTATCTCTTTTGTCCATCTGTCCTTACATTTCTTTGTTACAACATAATACAAATTTTCAAAACCACCTGCCGAAAATAAATGAATTACTGTGATTCCATTGCGATACATACGTTCAATCATCCAGTCCATTGCAACACCTTTCCCTGCCCTCTTTTGACCACATACATAGATGGTCTTTGGTGTGTTGATGTCAAACCAAGGTTGATTGACCAGTTTTTGTGGTGCAGATGGTGTTGAGTATAATGGTTCTTTTGAGTAATCTAACGCCATTTTAATCGTAATACCTACTGCAATGATAACTATTCAAGTGGTGATACATCTGGAACGTAACCAGTGTCCTGTGATTCATAACCAAATGACCTTAGTTCTTCTATCAAAACTGACAATTGAGTATGAACTTGAACTGAATATCTGAACCATTCTGTAAATAATGTACCTAACACCTTGTTGTAGTAGTTTTGTGATACGTGATATGTGTAATCAACTGAACTTTCAATCTCATCGTATGACCTGAACTTTGGCATAGTTCCATCAGAAAACTTGTCAACAAAGCCACCTTGTAGTGATAATGTTGCAGGATCTTCATTTTCAAAGGCGTGTCTGACCAATACAGGTTCTTGAATTGCAACCCACCAGTTTTTACCAGACAATTCGTTCCTTGGAAATAGGTTTCTCATTGAGGGTAAGTTTCTAATTTCACAATTTCTTGGTGGTTTCTCATAGGGATAGATAATTTTGTTTTCTGAAATTTCATGTGGTGAAAATGGGTTTCTGAAAATTGCTAACTTTACACCGTTCCAAAACAAATACTTCATTTTTTTTACTAAATTCATATCAATTGTTACTTTAGCCTCTTTTCTTGTTATCTTGTTGATATGTCTGCCCTGTTCTATTCCTTGCAATGCAAATTCAATCACTATCATAATCTGCTCTGCGTATTGTAATCTATGTTGAAATGCAGAGAAACCTTCTGCAATACCTAATCTCGCAATTAATTCATCAGCAAATGTAATTGGATGTGCATAAGTCTTTGTTGGTTGCCCTGATTCTCTAGTTACTTGCGACATCTACATTCCCATATCTCTACTAGAATCTAACACTGGTGAAATGATTCTAGGTTGTTGGTACATTACATCCCTTGGAATTACGCCATGTGCCAAGATATAGAGTTGGTATAGTGCTTCAACTGCCCTAGGTTCACCAACTGACATCCTCACCATTGATGCGTATTTTTTGTAACCATCAAAGAGATATTCTGGAAAATTGTGATGTTCGATTAAGTTTGTAATTATTGTTTCAATATTGGTTGAATAATTCTCACATCTTCTGTTTACAAAATCTAAAATGTCTTTTTTAATTCTTTGATCAATTTTTGACCTACCTGAATATGTTGGATGCCTATAACTGTCATAATCCTGCTTTGCCATTTTACATTCATTGTTTAATTCATCTAACAATGATGTTTCCATATCTGGTGATGCCTGTCTTTGTCTAGGTTCATCTGGTTCTGGTTGCTCAACTGGTTCTGGTTCTGGTTGCTCAACTGGTTCTGGTTCTGGTTGCTCAACTGGTTCTGGTTTTTCAATTTTTTGTAAATCAGCGAAATTTTCATCATAAAGAACTAAACTTTCCATGATATATGGTAAAATTAATAGTATTTTATTTTATTGCTAGGTTAAATTTTTGACGAAAATGTCAATAATTTTGTCAAAAAGTGTGCATCTGCATTTTTCATCAGATAAACAACAATCGCATGAAAATTCACCGTCATTGAATCCACCTTTCATGTTTGATTATGGTAGGTATTGCCTAAATAACTTGTGGATTATAGTGCTAATGCCTTTTTAACTGAACCATTTTTCCTGCCTTTTGACTTGGAATTTATGGTTTTTCTGACAGAACCGTTTTTCTTTCTACCAGAACTGCCTCTGGAAATTCTGTATATTCCAAGTGATGCAATTCCTGCTACAAGAAGAATTACAAATAATGCAGGATCAAAGCCTGATGATAAATCAACTGTAATTACTACGTTTTTGGTAATCGTTCTGCCCTCTGATAATACCTTGACATTTACTGGAACTTCGTAAAAGTCTGGTTCAACACATTGAACTGTAATATCCATCGTACAATAATTGTTTGGCACTTGAATCGTATATGAGATTTCTGCGTTTGATAATCCATCAGTGTCACCTAGAACAATGAAAGGTGGTTTTTGAACTGCGAATCTAAATGGATTGTCACCAACAATTACTTCATTTACCTGCAAATCTTCTGCCGAGTTCCATTCTAATCGTAAGGTGTCCTGAATTGATTCACCTAATGTTAGTTTGTGTGCATTACCAAATACTGATAGTGAGATTAACTCATCAAACTGTGGTATGAAAGATGGTGATCCACCACCACCACCACCACCACCAGATTGACTTGCACCAGTCTGGACTGTTGGAATATTAGATGTGGATGCTGTACCTATTGAGTTAATTGCTTTAACTCTGAAATAATAATCAACATTTTCTGTTAATCCAGTTGCATCATAACTTGTATCAGTGTCACCTGTGTTTGATTCAAGTGTTGTCGATGTTGAGAAATTATCTTCTGAAATTTCAATCATGTAACCTGTCAATGCAGGTGTTGAGGATGGTGCTGTCCATGAAATTCTAAGTGATGAACCTGTTAGACCAGTACCAGACAAATCTGTAATTGCTGATGGAACTGCATAAGTTGAACCTTGAGCAGTTGCAGATGATAATCCTGCCAAACTACCAAACAAACCTGATACTCTATAAGTAAAGGCATCACCTGTGGACAAACTGGTGTGAGAATATGTTGTGCCAGTTGAACCTGTATCTGCAACTAAGTTTTGCCATGAACCGTTATTGTATTCAATTTTGTAACCATCCAAGTTATTTGCACCAGAAGGTGCTGTCCATGCAAGATTGATTGCAGAAGTTGATGCACCAGTTGCAGTTAGCGATGTTGGTGCGTTTAGTAACGTGTACGCATTTTCATCTGCTTGTGTACCATCACCTTGAGTGTTTGTTGCTAAAACTGAAAAATAGTATCTGGTGTCTGACGTTAAACCTGTATTTGCATATTCAGTTACAGATGTATCAGTTATTGTTGTAACTAATGAACCAGAGTTTAGTGTAAATCCAGATGAAGTTCCTCTGTAAACTTTGTAAGCATTGATACTTGATGCACCTTGACTAGCAGGTGCATCCCAATCTATTGTTAATACAGTTGGCGATGTTGATGCAATTGAAAGATTTTGTGGTGCAGATGGCGTGTTTGCTGTTTGACCTAAAACCAAATCATAAGCACCAAGTCCTACCGAGTTCCAAGGTGATACTTTGTATGCTACATACGTGCCACCACCACCAGAAATTGATGTGTGAGAATATGTTGTTGCAGTTGCACTACCACCAGTTGTTTTGTATGTTCTGTCTGTAAACACGTTTTCACTTCTTGATGAAATGTTTGATATGGTATCATCTGATTGACCAGTTAAAACATAAAATTCATCCATTTTACCATCGTAATAATTACCTTTTACAACTGTTGGACTAACTCTTGCAGAACCTTCCGAGTGCATTGGTATCGTGTCTCCAGTATAGTAAATACCAGTCGTTGAATATATCACTGTGCCTGATGTATAGAAAGATGATTCTGTACGGACTAGACTGCCATCTTTGTAATATTTAGCATCACCATTTGTCAAAATGTCAATTCTAGCAGAAGTTAAATCAGAAGCACCATGTGCTGATTGACTGCCACCGTTTGTGTATGACTCTACTGGACAGAATCCGTATGTTCCATACGTTGTGCCACAAGCAGTATTGTAGCCTTGAATATAGAATGTCACATCATTTGCTGAAAAAGAGTTACTTCCTTTTGCAGATGGTGAAACATCCCAACCAAACCAATGAATTTCTTGTGCTGATGTATCCCATGTACTAGCATCACCGTAATTCAGTTGGAAAGAACATACCTGAATTCCAACTGTACATCCATCACCAGAACCAATGTTATTCCACCCACCACCTGTTGCTGTCCAACCTTTACTATCTGAATCGACAGTTCCATTAGATGCCGTTGTAATTACAAAATCACTATCACTTGAACCCAAATTAGTTGAAGTATATTGATATTTTCCAATATTGTATGTTTCACCAGATGATTTTGCACCTAATGCAGTAGAGTTTGATACAACACTACCAACTCTGTCACCTTGTACGAAAATCTCGAAATTATTAGAACCATCTCTTGATACTGCCACATTATATTTCGTTCCTGCACTCATCCCATGTGCAGAAGAAATGACTGGATCATTGTTTTTATCACCTGAACGAAATACTAGATTTGCACCTTCAATGTTGAAATCAACTGAACCAGCACTTGTTGGATATGAGAAAATTGTTTGTTTGTAGGTTGCTGTGGAATTTAATATATCTGGTTTGATGTTTGCACCCATCATGAAAGCACTTGATGTTGGAATTATTGTATTGTCAGATGGTAGAGTCATATATGTGTATGAACCATCAAATTCTGCCGAATTAGTTCCTTCCATATTTAGTGATGTATCTAATGCTAATGCAGTTGGTTCAAGAACACCATTGTAAAATTTAATATTTCTAACATAACCTGAACCAACATCACCACCAGTTCCATCTTCTGACCAATGTTGAATACCAGTCAATTTACCATCAAAGTCAGTTCCTAATGCTAAATCTGCGATTGTTACATGAGGCGTTCCAGTACGATCTGAATTTGTCCAAATCTTTGCTCGTACAACTGAACCTTCACGAATCATATCAACATAATAAGTTGTATCAGATTCAAATTTGTCATTTGCAGATGTGTTTTCTGGATAACCATTGTCAACATTATTGTGAAGCATTAATACAAATCTGTTATATGAACCACTACCAGCATCAAGTGGTGTTCCTTGTGGGATGAAAGATACCGATGCGTTTGGTGTATCTTTAAAACCAGTGGTATAATCAGATGTTAATGTCATTATACTTGCATCATTTGTATTCCAATCTGCAATATTAAACTCAAATTGTAGTAACCAATTTTTCGAGGCAGGTTTTGATAATGCTTTACCTATACCTGCATTTGTATTTGTATCAGTAATTGTTATACCTTTATTGGTTGTATCTATTGTAAAATCTGAACCAGATGATGATGTCCAATCATCAGAACTAGAATAAGCATCATTATCAAATTCTTCAAGTAGTTTTGTATCTGAACCACCAGAATAAATAGATGCGTGATTACCTTTGTAAGATTCATCTAATATTACACTTTCAAATGAATTTATGTATGGTGTGGCATCTGATATGGATGTTACATCATTATGAATAACTAAATTGTCAACTTCCCAAGTTGTTGTATTTGATGAACCAGTCCAACTTGTTGCCTGAATGTGTGTCAGACCACTAAAAGTTCCAGATAATGTCATTGATGTCGTTATGGACACATTGCTACCTGATGCTCTATCTGATTCTGATGTGTAAAGTTTTAATGAAAATGCAGTTCCTTCTCTTTGCATAGTTGCATAATACTGCTTATTCATTGTTGGTTCTACTGAACCACCGTATGAGTTTGTAGTTCCATCTCTAGCATTTATTCTAATTTCATCAGAACCGTCACCATTACCATAAATATCAAATCCTAAATAATCTTGAGTTGCAGAACGAATATCACCTGTTCCAGCAGAAAAAGCAACTGGTGATGATTCAGCATTAACACCTATATCTCGTATCATAAGATCAAAATGTGCTATCCAATTTGTATCATCTAATGCTGTTGGTAATTCTTTATACACTTTTTCTTGTGTTCCACCACCTGTTACACTTAACCCATGAATCCTACCACCATTAATTGAAACTGTTGATTGTGCTTGTGTCCATTCTACACCACCTGTGCCTGATGTCGTTGTTTGAAAATCATCTGAATAATCTGTTGAGTTTGGTATGTTCTGTGTTGTATTCATTGACAAATACAAATTTGCTGTGTCCATATCTACACCACCAGTAATTGCACCATACACATCTGCATCTGCACTTCTACCAGTTGGTAAACTAGAATTTGCAAATGCAAAGTCACTAGACTGAATACGATAACCAGAAACGGCAGGGATAGATGATGATGATGTATCTGGTGCTGTCCATGAAAGGTCTATTTGTGATGTAGATGCACCAGTTGCAGAAAGTGATGTTGGTGCGCCAGTGACAGTTAAAATTTCATAGGTTGCAGAATATTTTAAATCATCAGTTTCTACGTCTGCCCATGAACCTGAGTATTGTCGCCATATTGAATTAGGTGATGGATTTGCATTACTTGTTGCTAAATTAATATTGTTTGAACCATCACCACCTGTATATTCAACCCCAATCATATCATTAGTTTCTATTTTTATATCAAAAGCAAATGATTTTTCAACGTGTGAAGTTGAAAATGATGAAACGTCATAAGTTGTTGATGAAGTTGCTCTAACATTACCTGATGAATCCCAAACTCTTGCATACAATGTGCCTGTTGGTGAACCAGTATCTTTTTTAACAAAAAATGAAACGCTAGAAATGGTTGCACCTATCAATGTATGTCCAGATTGTATCTGTTCTGCCTGTTTTGTCCTTCCACCACTATTCAGGGTTCTTGTATCATTTGTTGATGATTGTGAAAAAGTTGGATCAAGTTCTTGCATTGTATTTAGTGCTAAGGGTTCTCTATCTTTACCAAAGTCCACTTGAACATTTAGTTTCTTTTCTGTACCATCCATATAGATAGTTGCTGATGCAGATTCCCACCATTCTTTACCTTTCTCTAATGAATAGTATAATGGATAACCTTGTTCTGCAATCTCAATGTATTCATCTGGAACGTTTTCAGCAAGTGCTGTGTAAGTTCCAATGTATGAATCATCTGTAAATTCAATATCATCACCTAAATTAAATTGTTCATAATTTACACCATCAAATTTATTTACAAATTGGAAATAATGATTTTCTAAATTCACATCATTGTTTGTTATACGAGTGAAAGATTCAACCTCACCAGTTTCTAACATATAGCGATATTCAACTTGAAATTCTGATTTAATCTCATTTGGAATTACTGGTATATTTGTTGTAGTTGTTTCTGTGACATCTTCAATAACATCAATGGTAAAAATTCCAGTAGAGTTTGTTATTGTGGTCTGACCAGTCACAACGTTTGGTGTCGTAGTTGTTTCTGTAAGTGTTCTGAAATATGCAATAGTTCCATTTGCGAATGTTTGTGTTGTGTCATATTGTGATTCTTGTAAGGTTTCATAACCATCTGATTTTTCCCAAGTTGTAAATATTGAAAAATTATTACCAGAACTAAATGTTGTTTCACAATCCCATGTAGATGTGTCTAATAATTGATAACTGTCTGTTTCATTTTCTTTATGATAAACTTCCCAATACTGTTTTTCAATTAATGTATCTGCACCGTCTAAAATGTTTTCATTGTTTAGATATAATGTGGTCATACAATCTGCCTTGTTAATTGACATTGGCAGATATTTGTTTTCAATAACATAGGTGTTAGGATTTTCCATAATTATGTAAGGTTGATATTTTCCAGTATCATCTGGAATCCATTCTGGTAGTGCAAACTTTGTTTCACCAGTTCCATCAGAATATTCCTTTACTAGATATGTGTCGCCTCTAAACTCTTTTGTCAATTCTCTACCCATGTTTGTATTAGGATCTGCATAAGCACCGTTTTGTGTGGTAATTGCCAGTGGATTAACTGGTAGTGATAATACCAAAGTTGCTAGAAAAACGCAGACAAATATCCTTGAAATTCCTTGAATCAATACAATTATGGTATAATAGACGTATTTTTGTAGTTTGTGTTTCGAATTATTGAGTTAATTGTTAATTAATTAATACGGTCTTGGGATTTGTAAGCCACTACCATAATTGGTTCTGCCTCTCATTACTAGACCACCAATCAAGCCTAGGAATATGACTATTGCAATTATCACGTATGTTAATTGTAATGGGTTTGATAGTTGTTTATCCACACATTGTTCTAGTGTTAAATCGGTACAAGTTATACTCTGACTGCCTTGTGTCGATACACCTTGATTACCACTCGTTGTTACAATGACTTTACCACCATTTCCAGTTCCAGTTCCAGTTCCAGTTCCAGTTCCAGTTCCAGTTCCAGTTCCAGTTCCAGTTCCAGTTCCAGTTCCAGTTCCAGTTCCAGTTCCAGTTCCAAAATATGATTCGCCTGTTTCAGTTCCAGTTGTTTCTGGTGTATAACCACTACCACCACCTAATGATAAATTACCATATCTCAAATCTTTTAAATCAATATTTGCTAAAACAACACCA
>Ga0315316_10004066_pt1 | contig 10657 bp, 10 predicted proteins | sample M160m3416metaG_FD_203702 | JGI IMG/M metagenome (GOLD analysis project Ga0315316, IMG submission 203702) | Ammonia-oxidizing marine archaeal communities from Monterey Bay, California, United States - M1 60m 3416 | ecosystem: Environmental > Aquatic > Marine > Intertidal zone | place: USA... | reverse complement strand
CATTCTATAAAAGAATTTCTTAAAGAAAACAAGATAGTTATCTATAGGAAATCTCTTTCTTTCTTCTTCACCCATGGTGTTATAGCCCGCTAAAAGATAGCGAGCATTATCTTTGTTTATTAAGAAAGCTAAAGCTAGGTAGATTAAGCTAACAAATAATACCGATATAAATAATATAAACATTCTCTCATTATCCTAAACTCTTTTTAATTTAAAGCCCATATAACAAGAGAATTATTTTTATTTATGCGGATTCACCAAGAATTTAGACCCAGTAGCTTGTTTACCATAATTGAGAATAGCTTCGGGTTGTAACATTTCTTCAAATGAGACCTCTTCGGTGTAATTACTAGCAAAAGTAGTCTTTATTTCTTTTGCAACCCTTTCGCGCATTGCTTGAAATTTTTCCATTCCTATTCTTCCTATCATAGGAGTTAAGAGCCAGCCGCCAAGGCCCCATGACATTCCGTAAGATCGCGTTAAGATTGTTGGAGAAGGGTCTAATCCGCCATAGATGTATACTTGCTTATAAGTATCAGACCCATAACGACTATATTCTTTTGAAGTTTTATTTGCAGCAATTTCCATTGCAGATAATATCTGACCAGCTAATTTACCTTCATTACCTCCGCCGGTTGCATCAAAACCAAGAGTAGCACCTGTTGCCACAATAGCTTCCACAAGAGAATCCATAAAATCAGGCGAACTTGAATTACAAACATGCTCAGCACCAAGGTTTTTTAATAATTCAACATGCTCATCTTTACGGACAATATTGACAAGTGGAACCCCGTCATCTTTACAGATCTTTACAAGCATTTGCCCTAAATTCGAGGCTGCAGCTGTATGTACGATTGCTTTATGATTTTCTAATTTCATGGTTTCTATGAATCCCAAAGCTGTTAAGGGGTTTACAAAAGAAGAAGCCGCTTCTCTGGGAGATACTCCATCTTCCATCACCAAACAATTCATTGCAGGAACACATCTATATTCTGAATACATTGCACCACCAGCTACACCAACAGTTTTACCTATTAAATCTTTTGCATTTGCTCCAGCATCTTCAACAATTCCTCCACCCTCATTTCCAACCTGCATTGATTGATCAAGTCTTGGGGTCATAGCTTTCATCAAACCCTCATATATATTCATTGTTGCTACAGTATCATCCCCTGTTCCAGAAACCTTTAGGGTTGATACATCAGAAGCAAAACCAATCAAAAGCGCAAGATCCGATGGGTTTATAGGTGCAGCTTCTACTCTTATTAAAACCTCATCATCATTAGGTATTGGCTTGTCTACAGCAGCAATTGAAATATTAATTTTTCCATCACTTGTAACTTCTGATCTTATTTCTCTTGATGTTTCTTTTGTCATCATTTCTCCTAGATTATTTATTAATTAGTTATTTATATACTTGGGGCCCTAAGAATTAAGTTCAAGTTAAAACTAAGAATTACTTCCAAATTTATCGGTTGCCCTTATTAGCGCATCTGTTATTTCTTTTTCAAATGCAGAATGTCCAGAAGAGGGCGCTACAATCATTTCGGCTTCTGGCCAAGCTTCCGAAAGCTCCATGGCAGTTCTCATAGGACAAACTACATCATATCTACCTTGAACAATTACGCTTGGGATAGAACGAATAATATCAATGTTATTAATTAGCTGATTCTCTTCTTCAAACCAACCCTTATTTATAAAATAATGATTCTCAATTAAAGCAAAAGCTAAAGCGAATTTAGAGTCAGAAAACTCTTCAATTAGCTCGTTTTTTTGGATGAGAGTGCTCGTTGCAGCTTCCCATTTTGACCATGCTACTGCGGCTTTAAGTCGTTTTTCCTCATCATCGCTTGTAAATATATTATGATAAGCTGTCATTAAATCATCACGCTGATCTTTATCTATAATTTCTAAAAAACCATTCCAAGCTTCAGGGAATATTTTGCTAGCGCCGTCTTGATAAAACCAATGCAATTCTTCTTTTCTTAATAAGAATATACCCCTTAAGACTATTTCACTAACTGAGTCGGGGTGAGTTTGTGCATAGGCTAGAGAAAGAGTGCTGCCCCATGAACCCCCAAATACTAACCACTTATCTATACTCAGTTTATTTTTTAAGCTCTCAATATCTGAAACTAAATCCCAAGTTGTATTATTGGTTAAACAACCATGGGGTTTACTCCTTCCACAACCCCTTTGATCAAAGATAACTATCCTATATATATCTGGATCAAAGAATCTTCTTACTTTTTCACTTCCACCACCGCCAGGACCGCCATGAAGAAATACAGCAGGCTTACCATCTGGGTTTCCGCATTGCTCGTAATAGACTTGATGCTCATCGACATCCATAAATCCTGAGTCATATGGTTGAATATCAGGGTATAAATTTAAGCGGTCTCTCATATCTTATTATTAGATTTATAGGGATGTACTTCAACTTTTATTTGTTTGAATATTTTTAACATGTTCAGATAATATTTCTTTTAAGTAAATCAAGTTTCTTTCACCAATATTCCAAGATACCCTTTTTTCAATTTCAATTAGATACTCAGCTCCCTCTTTTCTTATCGCTTGACCACTATCAGTAATTATTACTTTCTTATCTTTTTTATTATCTTTGCTAGTTTTTAATTCTAAATATCCTTTATCTTTAAGTTTATGAATAGTTTTATGCACGGCTTGTCTAGAAATTCCAAGAATTCTTGCTAGCTCCGAAATAGATTTTTCTTGACCTCTCAGCGCATTGAATAATTTTATTTCAGCAATAGTGCCTCGATATTCTGAATTTTGATTTAATTTGAGCATTTCTGATTCCATCCATTCAGACGTTTCTAGTAATAATCTCAAGAGATTGGTTTCAAGGAAGTTTTTATATGAATTATTGTCAACCATATTGACATTATATCAGAATATGCCTATCTTATAGGCTAAAATATTAAAAATATATGCATATAAATAATTATTTCAAGGATAAAGTCTTCATATCTGGTATCAGTATCTGGATTATCGCTACTGTTTTTTACTTTATTTTTACTTCTTGGAATTTTAATGTTTCACCAATAGCTGAAGATGGCCTTATTAGCCTACTTACAATCTATATACCAGTAGTTCTATTAGCTGTCTTTTTGCTTCTTTATCTTACAAGAGATCGTAATAATATAGATTGGGAAGAAAACTTTACTGTTAATAAATCAACTGCAAAAAAAGAAGCTTGGTTTGTTTTTTTATATCTACTTATAACCCAACTAATCCTAGGAATTATTTTTAATATTGGACTTCATTTTCCTGGTACAGACATATATTCGTCAGGAAGCCACTCACAATTCGATGTTTGGGTTTGGGTTATTACTTATACATTTGTATACACAATCCTTCCAATGTTATGGCTAAGAAATAAAGGATTTTCTCTAAAAAAACTATTTGCTTCTTTGTCTTGGCGCAGAGATATATGGATCATTCTAGTTTATTGGGCAATTGATTTCTTTGGCCCCATTGTTAATGGAGCTTCAGATTTTGTTGGTGGGATTTCAGCAAGTCAGTATGCACAAGGAATTCCATGGGGGATATTTATAAATACTTTTGGAGCAGGGTTACCAGTAATAGTAATGATGCATATAATTTTTATTCCTCGCATAGCAGTTTTAACAAATAATAAGTTAACTATTATCCTTGTTGGAGGCCTATTTTATTCAATGTTTAGTTTATTTGATCAAGGTACTGATTATAGTTCTATAGAGACAGGCTTAACGACCTTTACTTACATTATCATGACTCAAACCCTAGTAGGAATGGGTAAGTCAGCATTCACCGTGATAACTGGAAATCCATTTATTCATTTTATTACCCTGCATGTCATTAGTGCCAGAGTTCCATTTGATACAAGAATGTACGTTGAGATTTTTAGATTAAAGTAGTATTTATAAGAATGGTGCCCAGAGGTGGGATCGAACCACCGACACAAGGATTTTCAGTCCTTTGCTCTACCAACTGAGCTATCTGGGCAAAAGTGAACTTTGGATTATAGGCAAGTTTAAGAGCGTTGTCACCAAGTCTAATTAGTTAAGAACGAACCCTTTCATTATTGGGATCATAGAGAGATCCTTTGCCAACTATTTGGACGGTCATGGGGTATAAACCATCACCATCTTCGTTAAAGTACTCCACTAATAAAGCTTTCCCTGGTGTAGCAATATCTTTTGGTAGATAACCCATCACTACAAATTTTTTGATTGAAGGGCAGTAAGACATACCAGTGGTATAGGATCTTCGACCCTTGCTATCAACTGGTACTTCCCCTGTAGCGGGGTCAATAATTGGTGAGATGCCAACTGGATATCGTGCGTTACCTGATACATTTAGGCTATCAAGTGTCATGGTGCATAAGATTGCACTTGGCTCTTCTTCTCGATGAGAAAGATGTGCTGCTTTACCATGGAAATCTGCTTCTTTAACTAGACGTCTTTCAATAGCCGCTTCACAAGCATTATATTCCGTCTCTAGATCTGCCCCTTGAAGTCGAAAGCTTTTTTCAAGGCGTCGACTATTGGCATAAGTTTCAATACCTATTGGCACAACTCCAACTTCAAGCAATGAGTCATAAAGCGCTAAACCTTCTTCACTATCATTATTTAAATAGATTTCCCAGCCGCTTTCACCAACATAGGAAATACGTGATGCCCAGACATCGATTTTCTTTCCGCCAGATAAATTAAGAGTTAGGTTTTTTGCTGCAACAAAAGGAAAATTCTCTATGCTAATTTCATTAGGATCAATAAAGTGACCCAGAGCATCTTTCGCTTTGGGCCCCCATAATCCTAAAGTTGCTATGTCATGAGTCCGTATCTTAATGTCTGCATCTAGCCCCATATCGTCCCGATAATTACGCAAGGTAACCCAGTCTCTGTTCCCATCAGCACCACCGGTGACTACTCGATAACTATCTGAGCCCATACGGGAGATGGTAAGGTCTGCATGGACACCGCCATCATCATCTAAGAAATTAGTATAAATCATTCGTCCCTCAGGAGTGTTTCCACCAACCTTTGCGACAGAAAGGTATTCCAACATGCGCTCAGCATCAGGACCTTTGATATCTAAAATTGGAAAGTGAGACAGATTAATCATCCCAGCCGAATCACTCATAGCCAGATGTTCTGCATTAGCAATTTCGTATGGGACGTGACGCTGATCCCACTCATTCTCTCTTACTGGGATATCTTTTAAATAATTATCTAGTTTCTCTTTATTACTTTCATAAGCTAGGGCGCGCTCCCAGCCAGCAACCTCATTATCAAAGTATCCCCCAAGCTCTTTTTCTCTTGCATAAAATGGACTTACGTATTGCTCTCTTTGGCTAATATAGGGCTCTCTGGGGTGAACAGCAGGGGTATATATTGTTTGAGCATTTTCAAAAGATCGAGTTTTAACAAAACCTTTTTCTTTTTGTTCAGGATAAAACCTAGCAATATCAAAGGAATGCATATCCACTTGAGTTTTTCCATGAACCATAGATTCAGCACACAGTCTTGCACATCCAGGACCATCTTTAACCCAAACAGCTTCACATAACCAAAAACCTCTAACTTCTGGGCTTTCACCAATTAGAGAACCAGCATCAGGAGTTACCGATAGCAGGCCATTAAAAGAACTCCTTTCATCCCAGCCTAACTCATTAAGTATGGGCGTAGTTTCGAAAGCCTTTTCTAGCGGTTCCGCTATCTCTTCAAGACTCAGGTATCTCATTGAATCAGAAGTCATTGTTTTCTCAGGGTTGCCGATATCCTCAGGATCAACCATTCGAGGCTCTTTATCTTCGTAATATCCCCATTCAAGCATTCCGCCATGAAGCCTTCCTGTATCTCTCACATAGGCTGAATTACCCTGATCACGCATTAATGGATACACAAGGTAATCTTCTGCACCTTGTGCTTCTGGCAGAGGTCCAAAAAATAACAAAGGGTGTTCTACCGGCATAAGTGGAACTGGGACACCTGCCTTTGCTCCCATTAAGGGCCCCCAAATGCCTGATGCAAGCACAACTTTCTCAGTTTTAATTGTTCCTTTGTCTGTTTTCACTCCAGTAACTCTTCCATTCTCAATCTCAAAGTCTAAAGCAGGGGTTTCAGTGAATGTAGTTAAAGCACCTTTATCTTTGGCGTGTTCTACAGCAAAACTCACCACATCCTGAGAGCGAGGCGTTACTAAACCTGCATCTGGATCCCACATAGCACCTCGTATGGATTCTTCTTCTAATAAAGGAAATTTTTCTTTAGCTTCAGAAGCAGAAATCAGCCTGACATTAGTTCCAAAAGCTTTACCCGAACCAACCTTACGCTTAAGTTCCTCCCAACGCTCATCATCATCTTTGCGACAGATTTCTAGACCGCCTTTTTTTAAGAAGAAGCCATGCTCTTCATAAAACTTTCTACTAAAATCAGTCGTCCAACAGCCCAATTTGTCATGAGTTGTGTTGTAGACAAAATCAGAAGCATGCGCAGTAGATGCTATATCTGAAGGAATGACAGTAGATTTTTCTAATCCTACAATATTTTTTTGGCCTAGCTCTGCGAGCCAGTAAGCAAGCATTGATCCAACAATACCGCCTACACCAACAATAACTACATCTGCTTCTTTAGGAAATTTAGAGTTTGGATTGTCAGTCATAGTATCAAAATTAAACTCTATTTCTTTTATTTTGTAAATCAAAATATTTAATGATTTTAAGGCTACTAAATAATTTTAAATTTGACTGCAAAGTTGGCTGGCTAAAGAGAGGATTTCTTTATTGTTAGATTGGCGAATTGATCTTATTAGGGTATATAAAAAATGGGGCAAACTCTCAGTCTAGCGCCTTAAATCCAGATGCTTTTTCATAATCTTCGTTATTAAAAAATTTATCCATTTGTTCTATGAGCCATTTCCTATTTTCTGGATCAGACATATCCAAATGCTTTTCATTTATTAAAGTGGTTTGATGTGATTTCCACATCTCCCAAGCTTCTTCAGATATAGAGTTCATAATCTCAATGCCTTTTGGTCCAGGCATAGGGGGCATCAATAAAGCATTTAATTCTTTATTGAGTTTTTTGCATAATATTTTTTTAGCCATAATTCTCTATTATAGTCTTTATAGGTTTTGGCAGGCCAAAATTGTCAATTTGGCTTTTACTTACCCACTGATGCTCTAGATTTGTTTTGATTTTAAACGGCCTCTTGTAGTCAAAAATTTCGATAGTTATATCTAGATCCATATGAGACAAGGCATGATTAAAATTCTTAATTTCGCTTTTAGATGGCTCTTTAAAAATATTTGATTTTTTAAGATTTTGATTATCATATGGGACCCACAAACTTTCCCAAAAGGTTTTCTCATTTTTCTTAAATAGCAAGAAAGATTTCTTTGAATGTGCCAACGTAAAGTAAATCTTCTTTTTAGATTTTTCTTTTTTATTTTTATTTCCTATTTCAAATTTTTCAAACGCACTTTCGCACGATTGATTAATAGGGCATTCTGTACAGTCTGGAGATCTAGCATTACAAGTTGTTGCGCCCAAATCCATTATTCCCTGAGTATATTCAAATATATTATTTATAGGAGTTAGAGATTTAGATAATGACCAAAGATTTTTTATAGCATCTTTTTTTTCTAGATTAATATTTTTGTATCTTGATATTACTCTTTTAACATTTGCATCCAAGATTGGATAAGATTTTCCATAAGCGATCGACATAATAGCTCCAGCAGTAGACTGACCAATGCCAGGAAGAAGGATTAATTCATCAAATTTTGTTGGAAATCTGTTGTTATATTCTTTTTTTATAATTTCTTTTGCTTTGAATATATTTTTTGCTCTTCTATAAAAACCTAAGCCAGTCCATAAAGCTAGAATGTCGTCTTCTGTTGCTGGTGCAATTGATTTTAAGTTTGGGTATTTTTTAATAAATTTTTTATAAAATGGGATAGCAGTTTTAACCTGAGTTTGTTGCAACATAATTTCAGAAATCCAAACCCTATAACCCGAGATATTTTTTCGCCAGGGCAGGTCTTCTCTGCCATTTGAAATATACCAATTTATTATTTCATCAGAAAAATCTATATCTTTAGTTGAGTAATTATTTTTCATGAAGATCTTTGCGGAATGCCACAGAACCATCTTCATTAAATCTATAATGTATGGGTGCACCAGTAGGTATTTCTAGTTTTACAATATCTTCTTCTGACATTGAATCCAGCTGCATAATCAGAGCTCTAAGAGAATTACCATGGGCTGCAATTAAAACATTTTTGCCTAGAAGAATTTCCGGCATTATTAAATCATTAAAATAAGGAAGAACTCTTTCTGCAGTATTTTTCAAGCTTTCGCCATCAGGCGGAGGTGTGTCATAAGATCTTCTCCAAATATGAACTTGCTCTTCTCCCCACTTCTCTCTAGCATCATCTTTATTTAATCCAGAAAGACTTCCATAATCGCGCTCATTTAATGCTTGGTTCTTAATAGTGACAAGATCCTCTTGATTAATTTGCTTAAGAATATTGGTTCCTGTTATCTGGGCTCTCTTTAGGTCGGAGGTAAACATAACATCAAAAACGATTTCAGTTTTTTTAATAGCAACCCCAGCATTGTCGGCTTCTTCATAGCCAAGGGGCGTTAAGCCAGGATTTTTCCATCCAGTAAATAGATTTTTTTTATTCCATTCACTTTGACCATGCCTTACCAAGATTAAGTTTCTTTTTTGGCTCATTTATAACTCCTTTAAACACAAGAGACCTATTTTAAGAGATAATACGCAGATGTTCGAATTCAGTTTATTTTTAACAGACTACTGGTATTACTCTTTTCCATTATTCATAACTATTATCTTATGGTCTAGGTATGAAATGAATAGAGGGGGTAATAAAATTTCTTGCTCAGATTTAACAAAATTAGTTAACAAGGATTCAGCTTTGCTAATAGATTTAAGGTCATCAGATGAATTTAATAAAGGGCATATAGCAAATAGTCTCAATATGCCTCATGATGATTTTAAAAATTATAGCCATCAAATACCGCCCGATTTAGACAAGCCCATTGTTTTGATCTGTTCTATGGGAAGACAGTCTGGAAATATAGGCGAGTCTCTTAGGAAAGATAAATATACTAATATTAATATCCTTTCTGGCGGGATTATGACATGGCAACAAGAAGGACTTCCCTTAATCTAAAAGAAGATTAATTATATTCCTAGTTCTTTCATTTTTTTGCTTAGAGTATTTCTGCCCCATCCCAATAAAACCGCTGCCTCATTTTTTTTACCATTAGTTTTCTCGAGTGCAGCTTGTATCAGTATCTTATCTAGCTTAGGTCCGACTATTTCCAATAAGTTTGTGTCTTTGCTATTTGCTAGATCTTTTACCCATAATTCAAGACCTTTCTCCCATCCTGCTGAAGCACTAAATTCAATTGGCTCATTGTCTTTTATTTCAGTAGGCAAATCTTCAACTTTAATATTCTGAGTTGGTGACATAAGAGTTAACCAGTAACAAATATTCTCTAGCTGTCTAACATTTCCAGGCCAATCATAGCTTTCCAGAATTGCCAAAGCTTCTTTACTAAGTACTCTTAACTCTTCACCCAATGAATCAGAATGCATTTTTAAAAACGCTGTTGTTAATAATTTAATATCACTTATTCGGTCTTTTAATCTTGGAACTTCTATTCTTATAACGTTCAATCTATAAAATAAGTCCTCTCTAAACTTAGATAAACTTACTAGACCGTGAAGATCTTGATGGGTTGCTGCAAGAATTCTTACATCTACTTTTATTGGCTTATCCCCACCAACCCTATAAAACTCTTTGTTAGATAGAACTCTTAATAGTCTTGTTTGGCACTCTAATGGCATATCACCAATTTCATCTAGAAATAATGTACCTCCATTAGCTTGCTCAAATCTTCCAATTCTTTGCTCAACTGCTCCTGTGAAAGCACCTTTTTCATGGCCAAATAATTCTGACTCTACAAGCTCTTTTGGTATATCTGCCATATTTAAGGCAACAAAAGGCATATCGTATCTAGGGCTATTTTTATGTAAGGACTTTGCTATAAGCTCCTTACCGGTACCAGACTCACCCTCAATTAAAACAGTTGCATTAGTGTTAGATAACTTTCCTATCGCTCGAAAGACAATCTGCATAGAAGAAGCATTGCCAATAATTTCTGAAGAAGATATAGCCTTTGAACCACTGGTCTTAGGCTTGCCCTCAAGAGCTCTATGAATAATTTCAATAGCTTCATCTAGATCAAAAGGTTTTGGCAAATATTCAAATGCACCTCCGCCGTAGGAATCAACTGCAGCCTGCATATCTGTAAACGCCGTCATTACAATTACTGGGATTTCTTCAAAATTATCATTTACATGTTTAAGCAAATCATAACCATGAGTTCCTGGCATTTTTATATCTGTAATAATTAGATCTGGCTGTGATTTATTTAATGCAGTTATCAGGCTATCAGCATCTTTAAATATATCAACATCAAACCCAGCGCTTTTTAAACTTTCCTCAAGGACCATTCTGATTGCATCATCATCATCTGCTACCCATATTTTATGCATTAGCTACACCTCTAAGCTCAAGAGCTGATAAAGGTAAGGAAATTGTAAAAACTGTTTCTCC
>Ga0315316_10004065_pt1 | contig 10659 bp, 10 predicted proteins | sample M160m3416metaG_FD_203702 | JGI IMG/M metagenome (GOLD analysis project Ga0315316, IMG submission 203702) | Ammonia-oxidizing marine archaeal communities from Monterey Bay, California, United States - M1 60m 3416 | ecosystem: Environmental > Aquatic > Marine > Intertidal zone | place: USA... | reverse complement strand
GCACCCACAAACCCAACAAAAATTGTAGGATTCTTTAATTTATTTTTCTTAGTTTCATAGATCTCTGCTTCAGGTATGTTTGATTGCAATGTTTTACTAATTATGTTTTGTTTAATTACTTGTTCGCTTCATGAGGAAATATGTCTCGTGGGATGATTCGAATAATTATTTTTGGAACTGGTTCTATATTGTTTGTTTTACTATATGCATCGCGAATATTCTGATCTAATTTTTCTCATTTATTGTAAACAAATCAAGCATGACCCTTCCCTTTTCTGTGATGGTATAGATTACATTTGATCCAACTCTCTCTTTTTCCATGAATTTATATTCTATACAAAAATGCAAATAGTTTAGAAACGATCTCTTCATTCTAATCTTAGATTTTGAGTACAAGTCTGAAAATGTCATTGGGTTTGAATTTAATTGGTATAATAGTTTCAGTAGGGAAAGCGTACTGAAATCCTTTGTTTTTGCTCTTACTGCATCTAAAACCTGTTCGTCTCGTCGAATTATGAATCCTTCAAATCGTTCTGCTACTTCTAACGGCACATATGTTAATCTTGCTCTCATACAGTATGGTACCGTACTTTACCATATTAAGGTTGAGGCATGCGTTGTTGAGCTATTTGATCAGTTTTACTGAACTAATACGAATCAGAATCATCTATTTTCCTTGTTAGAATTGTGAATTATCCGGAAGGCATGTCATTTAAACAAGATATCTTGGAATATTTGTTGTGGATATAGTAGATATTGGAACTGTTGTTGCAGGTTTAGTTATACTCTGTATTGGCGGATATGCTATTGTCTCTGGTGGTGTTGCACTAGCAAAGAAACTTCGAATTAGTAGTATGATTATTGGTTTAACAGTAGTTGCATATGGTACATCTACTCCTGAATTAGCCTCTTCAATACTTGCTGCAATTAATTCGCACACCGATTTAATTTTGGGAAACGTCATTGGAAGTAATATTAGTAATGTTGGAATGGTAATTGGAATTTCTGCAATATTCGTTCCAATCTTAATTAGTAAAGTTACTGTTAGTAGATGGGTTCCAATAATGATTGGGGTCTCGTTATTAATTGTAGCAATGTCATATGATGGTGAAATTTCACAAATTGATGGTGTTATACTAATTTCGGCATTAATCGGATTCACACTTTATACAATCAAAACTGTAAAAAAACCGAAAATAAAAGAAAATATCATTACTGAAAATGAACATGTTGAAGGAGAATTATTTCTATTACGTTATAAAATAGAATCATACCCTCAATCACTCTTTCTAATTATAATTGGAATAATCTTGTTATTTCTTGGTGGTCATTTTACAGTTAATGGGGCTGTCGCAATTGCTGAAAGCTTAGGAATTTCTCAATTAATTATAGGTGTTGTAATAGTTGCAATTGGTACTTCACTTCCTGAATTAATCACCTCGGTTATAGCCATAGTAAAAAAACAAACAGACATTGGTGTAGGTAATATTGTTGGAAGTAACATATACAATATTTTACTAATATTGGGAGTTTCTTCAACTATAATTGGAATCCCTGTTTCAACTGATGTCTTTTCTAATTATTACATAATGATTGCATTTAGTCTTGTTTTATTCATTGGATTTAGAAAATATATTCCACGATTTGTAGGGATTGCTCTCACAATCGCATTTGTCGCATATTTGGTAAGTCTTTTACTTTAATTTTCTCTAGGATTTTGGTATTGATATTTTTTAATTTTAATTAGTTCAAAATAAGAACCAAATTTCTTTTCATCATCAATTCCATCTAACCCTTCAGATTGTGTAGGTTCTACTTCAAATTTCTTGATTTTTTGGTATGTTGTATCCCTTTCCGCAGGAATTCTTCCTACACTTCTGATTAGATGTCGTATTTCTTTTGGTCTAAGAAGTTGACCATGTTCTGCTCCTGCGGCAGTTGATATGCTCTCATTGACTAGAGTTCCGCCAAAATCATTTGCCCCCCAATTAAGAAGTAACTGTGAAAATTTTGGTCCTTCTTTTACCCATGACATTTGGATATTATCTATAACATTATTTAACATAATTCGTGAAATTGCATGAACTAATAATGCATCGTTTGAATTGGCACCTTTTTTGATACCTTCATGAAGTTGATGTTTGTACATTGGTGCTTCTGAATAAATGAAATTAAGTGGAACAAATTCTGTAAACCCTCCAGTCTCTTTTTGGATTTCTCGTATTGTATCTAGATGATTTACTCTGTGTTCGTTTGTTTCTAAATGACCAAACATCATAGTTGATGTAGATTTTATTCCCATCTTATGGGCTGTTTTTATTACCTCTGTCCATTCTTTTACTGTAATTCTTCCGGGAGAAATTTTGTCACGTAGTTTTTGATTCAATATTTCTGCTGCAGTTCCAGGAATTGTATCTACTCCTGCATCTTTTAATCTAGTTAGATATTCTTTTGTTGAAATATTAGATCTAGATGCACCATAAAGAATTTCTTCTGGAGAAAATCCATGTATGTGTATATCTGGAATCTCTGTTTTAATCCCTCTACAAATATTCTCATATAATCCTGCATCCATATCTGGTGGTAGTCCTGCTTGAACGCATACTTCTGTGGCTCCGTATGTGTATGCTTCTTTTGCTCTTCTTGTAATTTCTTCAATAGGGAGTGTATAACCTTCTTCTTCTCTAAAATCTCTACTAAACGCACAAAAACCACATTGTTTTATACATACATTTGTAAAATTGATATTTCTGTTAACCACATAAGTTACTGTATCTCCTACCTTCTTTCTTCGTAAATAATCTGCAACTTTACCCACAAGTTGAAAGTCAATTCCTTTTGCATCAAATAGAACCAGTGCTTCTCTTGAAGTGATATCTTTTCCAGAAATAGCTTTATTGAGAATTGATGCAATTACTGGATCTGCATATTGTAAAATACTGTCTACATCTTTATTTTCTAAATTCATTTCCAATAACACTCTTTTACATAATTTTCTTCATCTGCAATTAAAGATATTCTTTGCTTCAGATCTTTGTTTACTAATGAAATGAACTCTGGATATACTGGAAATCTGGCTTTGAATGAAAAACCATAGTCGTTACATTTCTTTTCAACATTTCTAATATTTGGCCATGAAAATTCTGGATTCACATAATCTGACGTAATTGGTGAAATTCCTCCCCAATCATTAATCCCAACTGATAAAAAATTATGATAATTTTCTGGTGATAAATTTGGAGGAATCTGAATATTTGCATCCGGCATAATAATTCTACATAATGCTACGACCATTTTGAAATAATCTTCTTCTGGTGTTGTATGTTCAGACATTGATGTTTTTGGTTTTGGATGAAAATTCTGTAAAATAATCTCTTGAATGTTTCCATACTTATCGTGAATTTGTTTAATATCTAAAATGGACTGAATACATTCTTTCATAGTTTCTCCTATTCCAACTAAAATTCCTGTAGTCATTGGAATTTTTAATTCTCCGGAATATTCCAAAATATTTAATCTAACACTTGGGTCTTTACTTGGTGCATCTTGATGTGGCATACCTCTTTCTCTTAATCTTGAACTAGAATTTTCAAGCATCAATCCCATACTGACATTAGTTTTTTTCAATTCTTTCATTTCATTTTTGGTTAGATTTCCTGCATTGGTATGAGGGAAAATTCCTTCGTTCAATACCATCTCTGAACAATGAATCAAATATTCTGGTGTAGATGAAAACCCTTCATTTTTTAACCATTTTTTTACTTCTGAATATTTTTGCTCTGGTCTCTCTCCTGTAACAAATAGTGCCTCCGTACAATTGTATTTTTTTGATAACACTGCTAATTCTTTAACCGTTTGCTTGTTCATCAATGATAATTTTGTTTCATTAGGTTCTGCTTTGTAAGTGCAATATGAGCATGTGTCTCTGCAAAGATTAATTATATTAAAAAATGCTTTTTTTGAAAAACTGATATTCTTCCCTTTTCTTTTATCTCTTAGTTTAACTGCTGTATCGAATATGAGTTTTTTTGGTGCACTTTCTGCTAGTTGTAAAATCTCATGTTTTTTGATATTTCTAGATTCATTAATTTTTTGAATTATTTCAAAATCAAATTGTAATTTACTCAATGTTTAAAAATTTAATATGATCTATTTAATTTTGTAGAACTTCTATCTAGGTCTTTCCTCAAGAATCATTGTCAAATCAAAAGATACTCCAGTTCTTAGAACTGTAAGAATCATTTCATCTCCAATTGTTTTCTCTCTTTGTAGGTGAATCAATATATCTGAAATTTTTCTAACCGTTTTTCCATCAATTGCTATTATGATGTCTCCGTCTACTGGAAATTCTCTTCCATCTTTTTCTCTTGTCTGAGTTACTCCTTTCATTCCAGCTTTTTCAGCAGGACTTCCTTCAATTACTGAAATTACCACAAAACCTTTTGAACTTTCTAAATCTCTCATTTCCGCAAGTTCTGGATCAACATCTGTTCCTGAAATTCCCATCCATGGATGTTTAAACTCCCCCTCTTTGATCAATACTGGCACTACTTTTTTTACTGTATTTGATGGAACTGCAAAACCAACTCCTGTAAATTCACCTGTTGCTGATTGTATTGCTGTATTAATTCCTACAACTTCTCCTTTCATGTTGAATAGAGGTCCTCCTGAATTGCCTGGATTAATTGCTGCATCAGTTTGTATTACATCTGGAATTGAATATCCTGTGTCTTGTGGTAGTAATCTGCCCATCTGGCTCACAATTCCTGATGTCATTGAACCTGATAACCCAAATGGATTTCCAATGGCTGCAATTTTTTCACCAACTGTTAGTTTTGAGGAATCTCCAATCGTGAGTGGTTGTAAACGTGTTGAATTATTTGCGTTTACTTTTACAACTGCAATATCCAAATCTCTATCTTTTCCTATTACGTCTCCTATGTATGATTCTCCATCAAGAAATGTTACTGTTACTTTTGTTGAATCTTGTACGACATGTTGATTAGTTATTATGTATCCATCATTTGAATAAACAAAACCTGAACCTATTCCTCCATCATCCCCTCTAAGAACATTCACTTGAACAACACTTGCCTCTGCAATTTTAAAAATCGCGTCTAATGAAAATTCAACATCAGCTTCCACTATCTCTGCAATAGCTTCTACTTTTCTTTCAATAGCTTCTACTTTTCTTTCAATAGCTTCTACTTTCTCAACAATCTCTGAGATACCTTTAGCTTTTTGTGCAACTACCTCAATACTTTGAGTTACTCCTGCAATCTCATCAACAGAATGTGTATGGGTCTCGTTTACTGTATTTATTCCATTTAGTACATCTTCAGTGTTAGAATCAAAATATACAAACAATGTAAAAATTAGTGCTACAGCCGCAATTGCTCCTACTACAAAAGTTCCATTATTGGACATAATCAAACTAGTTATAAAGAAACTATAATCTTTACTGATTTTTTTATTACACTTTAAGATAATTCTGAGAGAATTCCTTTACTGAATACTTTCTACCTCTCCATGAAACTGCTGTAGACTTGTTTGCTTGTAAAATTCCTGAAAGAAATCCTAAAACTACGATAATACTTCCAATAGGTGCAAAAACTGAATTTAATATACTCAGATCTAAGCCCATTTTTGTTTCCATAATGGATGCTGAAAAAATTGTAATTGTGGAAATAATTGCAGAAATTAGCAAAACTGTAAATGATAAACCTGGTTCAAATGCAATTATTGAGTATGTGAGTAATGGGATAGGCATAAACAAAATGAATAGCACTGCAAAAAACACTCCTATTGCAGCAGCAGAATTTTGATGATAAAGAGGAACCATTAACCGTTTTAATCCATTCCACATTTCTTTTGAACTTCGTGAATACAAGGCTTCTATCAAATGTTCTCCTCTAACCATCTTTAATGCATACCCTGATTCTTTTGTAATTTTCCCTAATGCTCCATCTTCAATTATCTCTTGTTTAACCTTCTCATGGGTGCCAATTTCCTCATATACCTTCCGTTTAATTACAAAGAAACTACCAAAAAAGTAACCTACTTTCTTTTTAGGATCATTTACATTCAATGCAGAATATCTTGAATGCAAAAAAGTGGATAGCATTGGCAAAGTAATTTTTGTAATCATATCCATACAACGTAATCTTGGAATAACTGTCAATGCATCAAGGTTTTCTGATTGTAGATGGGACACTGCTAATGTGATTACATTTTTCTCAAATTTTGTATCTGCATCTGTAAATAGTATTATGTCCCCTGTTGCTTTTTTAAACCCCTCCATACATGCCCAATTTTTACCCATCCAATTTTGTGGTTTTTCTCTTGCAGTAACATGTATTATCTTTGAATCTCTTTCTGTAAATTCTTCAATAATTTTTCCTGTTTTATCTTCTGATGAATCATCAATTGCTATTATTTCAAAATTTTTATAATCTTGTGCAGTTAAGGTTTCTAAACATTTTGAAATATAATCTTCTTCATTTCTTGCAGGAAGTATTACTGATACTAGAGGATTTAAAGTGCTAATATTTTCAAAAATATCTAAAAATGGCGTTTTAGTAAATGACTTGAACATGGAGTACATTAATGAAAGCCAAGCCAAAAAAACTCCTATTAGAATTACTGTAAAAATAAAATTAAACACATCGATTATGACATCTACCATTAATTTTCCACTTCTTTTTTGATTGCTTGCAATGCTTGTTCTGTTCCACTTTTGATATGTTTTTTTATCATACCTGTAAACATTCCCATCATTCCAGATAATTTTACATCCCAAATTACTTCCAGTTCACATGAACCCTCTATTTTTTTCAATGTGAGGATTTTCTCACCTAATATTACTCCTTTAGTAAATATTGCTCTAATGGTTTCTTTAGGTACAATTGTTACTTCTTGTAAACATTTTTGATCACGAAATGCAATTGTTATCTCTCGTGATATCTGGTTTTTATCTTTTGAGATATTTCTAATTTCTTTAGTCCCTTTCCAAAATTTTGGCTCATTATCAATATCTGAAATTACATCCCATATTTTTTCTTGAGTAGAATTAATTATCACCGATGTTTTGATTTCTGCCATATTTTCTACAGTTAAACGGAAAATATTTAGGTTTATTCAAGTTTATTTTGATGTAATTTCACATTGATTTATGGCTGATGCTGATCTTATTGCATTTTCAATGTGGTCTGGTATTGCAGCGGTATTGATGGTAATCACTGGAATAGTCTATAAAAGTTATCAAAAAAAAAACACCATATGAAAACTTCATAAAAATACATTAGGATATTTTTTTCATTTTGTAAAGATTATCTGGATCTGGTTCTGAAATTGCAGAAATTAGTGCTTTGGTGTATGAATTTTCGGGATTTGATAATACTTGTTTAATTGAACCCGATTCCATAATTCTTCCTGATTTCAAAATTATAATATCATCTGCAAAATACTTGGCAGTTGCAAGATCATGTGTAATGTATATCATGGAAATATTGTTTTGTCTTTGAATTTCTTTCATTAGTTCTAATATTTCTGCACGTACTGAAACATCTAGCATGGATACTGGCTCATCTGCAATAATGATTTCTGGTTGGACTATCAATGCTCTTGCAATTACAACTCTTTGTCGTTGACCTCCTGAAAGCATATGTGGATGCTTTCTGGAAATTTCTTCTGCAGGTTCTAGCTTGACCCTTTGTAATGTCTTAATTACTTTTTGTTTACGTTCATTTTTTGTACCTACATTATGAATCTCTAGTGGTTCATTGATTATATCTGAAACAGTCATTCTTGGATTAATTGAATCATAAGGATCTTGATAGACCATCTGACATTTCATTCTAAATTTTTTCAATTCTTCAGAATTATCTTTAATTTCTTTTTGATTATGAAAAATTTTTCCTGAATCTGGTTTAATCGCTCTTAGAATTAATTTTGCAATAGTAGATTTTCCTGAACCTGACTGTCCTGCTATAGCTAAAATTTTTCCTTGTTCTACTGAAAAATTCACTGAATCTACCGCAATAATCTCTTCAGAATCGGATGAAAAAAAGTTTTTTTTCTTGAATTTCTTTATTAAATTTTCAACTTTTAAAATATCATTCATTATTGGTCTTATATTCTCCTGTGATAAGAAATTTATGCAAAACAAAAATCGTCAAAATATGAACAATAAATCAAAACAGGAATTATTAGGATATCAGTCTTATTCAATTCAAGAAAATTTAACATATTTCAAGCCTACTAAGATTCGCACTACTGCAACCTTTGCTGAAGAATTACGTTATACACTTTTACAACCAAAAAAATCAATCAGCCCAAAATTTTTTTATGATGAGGATGGCTCAAAAATTTTTGATGAAATATGTTCTCTTCCAGAATATTATCCATATAATGCTGAAACTGAAATTTTACAAACACTTGAGAAAAAATTACTTCAATATCTCTCAAATGAATTTCATTTAGTAGAATTAGGAAGCGGTTCTTCAATAAAAACTAGACTCTTAATTGATGTTTTGCTAAAATCTCAAAACCGTTTACAATATTTTCCAATAGATATATCTGAAATTTTAGATCAGAGTGCTAAAAATCTCTGTATGGATTATCCCAATCTTACAATAACTGGTGTAGTTGATACTTTTGAAAATGGTCTTGATTTTATTGAACATTATGATGATAAGCCTAATCTTATAACTTTTCTTGGTTCAAGCTTTGGAAATTTTGGTCAAAATGAAGGAATGCTATTTCTTCAAAAAATCAATAATCTGATGAAATCTGATGATCTGTTTCTAATTGGACTAGATTTGAAAAAAGATCATCAAGTTTTACACAATGCATACAACGATTCCAAAAAAACTACTGCAAAATTCAATCTAAATATTTTAAAACGAATTAATGATGAATTGGATGCTAATTTCAATATAGAAAATTTTGAACATCATGCCATTTATGATGAAGAAAAAGGTCGAATTGAGATGTATTTACGTTCATTATCTGAACAATCTATCACAATCCCAAAATCTGAACTTTCAATTACTCTCTCAAAAGATGAATTAATTCATACTGAGAATTCACACAAATTTTCTATCTCACAAATAGATTCATCATTGAAAGAATCAAACTTTGAAAAACTTGAAATGTGGTTTGATTCTCAAAAATATTTCACTCTTGTCTTGGCAAAAAAAATCTAAATATCTTCCACGCATCTAAATCCTGAAATTAACCATCTTTCATCTAATCTGAAAAAGTTTCTGTAAGATCCTCTAATTGATTTTGATGGTGTTCCAAATGATCCTCCACGTAACACTTTTTGATTTGTAAACCATTTATCATTATATTCATCAAACCCACTTTTGAAACCTGGATATCCAACAAACTCTGATGAGGTCCATTCCCAAACATCCCCTATCATTTGATAACATCCGTAATTGCTTTTTCCATTTTCGTAAGAGCCAATATCACTGCAACTCCAAATATTTGATTCTAATAGATTTGCATGTGATTCTGTTGCTTTTTCATTACCCCATGGAAAATCTGTTTTGGCATCTTTCCCATTATTCCATAATGCTGCTTTTTCCCATTCTGCTTCCGTAGGTAATCTCTTATTTGCCCATTTACAGTATGCTAATGCTTCGTAGAAACTTACATGACACACTGGTTCGTTTGGATTAATTTTTCGTTTTCCGGCAAAATCTCTAGTTATCCATTGATTTTCATCTTTTTCCCAATACATTGGTGCATCCCACTCATTTTTCTTAACTGCCTCCCATCCATCTGAAAGCCAAAATGAATAGTCATCATAACCGCCTTCATTCATGAATTTTAAATATTCTGCATTACTCACCGGAAAATTGTCAATTTGATAATCATTTAGATATATTTTATGTTCTGGAAGTTCTATATCGTAACAATAGTCTTTGCCTGAATATCCCAAATTGTATAGTCCTCCATTAATTTTGATACTCTTCTTTTCTTTATTCAATGAAATTGGAGATTCATTTCTCTTTGCTGGTTTGTACTGATCTCCCAACAAATGTTGTAAATCATAAACTAAAAGTTCTTGATGTTGGCATTCATGATGAATTGCCATTGTAAAAAGATATGTAGTTTCTTTATCTAATGGCTTACAAATTATTTCTCTAACTTTATTTGTTATAACATCAAAATATTCTAAAATTTCATCTACTGTTGGTCTTGACATTACTCCACGTTTTGATTTATCATGGGGTTTTCCAAATTGATTATAGTAAGAATTTAAATACTCTGAAAGTTCTTTTGAAAAGAATTTGTAATCTTGTTGTACTTTACTTAAAACTATTTCATTTAACCAACTTACATGTCCAATATGCCATTTTGGTGGGCTCATAAAAATTGCAGTTTGGACTCCAAAATCATCTCTTTCCAAATTTTTTACTAACTGTAATGTTGTATTTCTTGTTTCATTAAATGAATCTAATAGTGTATTCTGTGATTGTTGTTCAAGTGTCATATAATAGTTAAAATTTTTTGAATATATTTGGTTTTGTGATTATTCTTTCATTACACAACATGTGGCATTGTTAATGTTACGCATAGCCCACCAAATTGAAAATGTTAATGCACCAATTGATACAAGCTTTAATTCTAATCCTTGTAGTGGAAAAA
>Ga0315316_10004062_pt1 | contig 10661 bp, 7 predicted proteins | sample M160m3416metaG_FD_203702 | JGI IMG/M metagenome (GOLD analysis project Ga0315316, IMG submission 203702) | Ammonia-oxidizing marine archaeal communities from Monterey Bay, California, United States - M1 60m 3416 | ecosystem: Environmental > Aquatic > Marine > Intertidal zone | place: USA... | reverse complement strand
AGGAGTTCTTAGTAAAGAATCTAAGACTATGGGTCTAGGCTGTTTTAAGCTCTTGGAACCCAACCCTCTATATGTAAGTTTAGAATTGTCGGCCAGTATAGTTTCAACACCGACTAATATTGAATCATAATTAGCACGTAGATTGTTTGAATGCCTTAATTGCTTTAAATCTCCAATTAAACTTGAGCTAGATTCCTTATTGAATATCATTCCGTCCAAAGACATACAGATCTTTAAAGTTACGTGGGGAAGTTTTTTTTCTGTTATTTTTAGAAATCCTCGATTAAGTTCATCGTTATTCTTCTGATTATCAATAAAAACTGTCTTAATATTGCTACTTTTAAGCTTCGCTATTCCCTTACCTTTAACTTTAGGATTCATATCTATAGAACCATAATAAACTTCTTTGATACCTTTACTTATTATAATATTTGTACATGGAGGCGTCTTTTTATTGGTATGGCAACATGGCTCTAAGGAGGTAATTAAAGTAGCGCCTTTTACACTTATGCCTCTGGATTCTGCATCTTGAATCGCATTTACTTCTGCATGAGGACCACCATATTCCCGATGAAAACCCTTACCAATGATTTTATTAGATTTTAAAAGAATTGCTCCAACCATTGGATTTAAACCTGTTAGAGTTCTACCCTTCTTTGCAAGAACAAATGCCTGCTTCATTAAATCTTTTTCTTTCATGATAATTAATTCAACCCCAGAAGTGCCTTGGAAAAACCTTCCGAATCAAATGGTATCAAGTCTTCAACTCTTTCACCGATGCCAATCATCTTTATTGGCAGATTATAATCATAAGAGGCAGATATTGCGAAGCCAGCCTTTGATGTACTATCCAATTTAGTAATAACAATCCCTGTAATATCAACATTAGATTTAAACTTTTCTATTTGCGATAATGCATTCTGCCCTGAGGTTCCGTCCAAGACTAAAAGATTCTCTGATAAAGTCACATGACTTTGTTTTTCTATTACCTTTTGAATTTTTGACAACTCATTCATTAGGTCCTCGTTATTTCCTAGCCTTCCTGCTGTATCTACTATTACAACCTCAGAGCCTATACTTTTTGCTCTCACGATAGAAGAAAAGACTACGCTACCTGGATCTTTGTCTTCGCTAGAATGAAAATCAACACTAACCCTTTTAGACCAAACTTCCAACTGTTCTATTGCTGCAGCACGAAAAGTATCCCCTGCAACTATCATCACTTTTTTTTCTTTAGAGATAATATTGGCAAGCTTCCCAATAGTAGTAGTTTTTCCACTACCATTTACCCCGCTTACCATAATTACTGAGATATTTTTTGAATCTAAATTTATTGATGAATTATCCATTGCAAGCATTAGTTGAATTTCTTTCTGAAGAAGACCAAGATACAAATCTTTGTTTACTTCTTTCTCGGTCTCATATTCATTAATTTTATCTTTAAAGTTGGAGATTATTCTTTCTGAAGACTTATAACTTACATCTGCTAGTATTAAAGACTCTCTCAAATCATCTAAAACTTTGTCGTCAATTTTAATTTTTGACTTAAAAACCTTTACAATAGACGAGGTGAGTGTGTCACTCGTTTTAGTTAATTTTTCTTTAACTGACTTAAAAAAAGCCATAGTTTTTTCAAACATATAATTTTATTCTGTACCAAATAAAATAATTATCAATTATATAACAACTTTATGTTCAAATATTATTTAATTGTTTATAATTATCAAGAACCTAATGAAAAACGATTTTGTGCACTTACACCTCCATTCTCAATATTCATTGCTTGACGGGGCAATCAAGTTTGATGAATTATTCCAAGAAGTTTCCAAGCAAGGAATGTCTGCTGTGGCGCTTACTGACCATGGGAATCTTTTTGGTGCTTATGACTTTTATAAACTAGGAAAAAAAAATAACATCAAGCCTATTGTTGGATGTGAGCTATATATAACCAAAGATAGGACCAAAAAAACTCCTGAAAACAATAAAACTCATCACCTAACTGTTTTATGTATGAATCTTAGAGGATACGAAAATCTTTGCTCTTTAGTTTCAATGGGTCACCTTGAAGGTTTTTATAGAAAACCAAGAATTGATCGTGAACTTTTATTTGAAAAAAGTGAAGGTCTGATTGTTTTAAGTGGATGTTTAAATAGCGAAGTTTGTCATAATATTCTAAAAGGAAAAAAAGATGATGCTCTTAAAATAGCCAGCGAGTATAAAAATGTGTTAGGTGATAGATATTTTCTTGAGATACAAGGAACCTTGCTAAAAGAGCAAATAAGAGTTAATTCAACCCTAAGAGATATTGCTAGAAAGCTCAATATACCTGTTGTTGCCACGAATGATTGTCACTACCTTACAAAAGATTGTTTCGATTCACATGACGCTTTACTTTGCATACAAACAAACTCTTTGGTCAAAGAAGAGAAAAGATTTAGATTCAGTGGAAATGAATTTTATCTTAAGTCTAGAGAAGAAATGATGCTAGCAGTCGATAACTACGAAGAATCACTAGAGAATTCTTTGCTTATAGCAGAGAGATGTAACTTGGAGTTCAATCAGAGTGATTACAGATTGCCAAAAATTGATAATGGTAAAATCTTATCCAATGAAAACTTTGAATCTTTAATTGAAGAGTCTTTGGATACTAAAGCCTCAGAAGGTCTTATACCTAACTCAGAAATCAGCGTATATAAAAAAAGAATAGAGCATGAAATGAATATTATTAAGAATATGGGCTTTGAAGGATACTTCCTTGTAGTATCAGATTTTATCAAATTTGCAAAATCATCCAATATTCCAGTAGGGCCTGGAAGAGGAAGTGCGGCAGGGAGCCTGATAGCTTACCTTTTAGATATAACGGAAGTTGACCCTATACGGCATGGCTTAATATTCGAAAGATTCCTAAACCCTGAAAGAATATCAATGCCTGACATTGATATAGATTTTTGTGGTGAAGGGAGGGATGAAGTAATCAAATATGTAACGCAAAAATATGGCCAAGATAAAGTTGCACAAATAGGCACATTTGGAACCATGTCATCAAAGGCCGTGATTAAAGATGTGGGTAGGGTTCTGGGATTTAATTTTGGCGATGTAAATAAAATTACAAATCTAATTCCTTCTTTTAGAGGTAAGGTATACAGCCTAGATGAGTGCTATAAAAAAATCAAAGAATTTAAAACTCTTATAAACTCAACGCCGCAATTCGCAGAACTTTATAAATTAGGAGTAAAACTCGAGAATTCAGTTAGACATTCCTCAACCCATGCTGCAGGTGTAGTAATTTCAGATGAATCTTTAGATAAAATGATTCCATTATATAAAGGTTCGCGCGGTGAAACAGTAACTCAATACGATATGAATGCAGTTGAAGACCTAGGTTTTGTTAAATTTGATTTTCTAGGTCTTAAAACCTTAACTGTAATAAAGAAAACCAAGGAATTTATTAGAAAAAATTCAATAGATATAGATGAAAAGTTAAAAAGGGCGGATTTAAATGATAGTAAAATTTTTAATTTACTTTCTACAGGACTAACTCGTGGGATATTTCAAATTGAATCTAGTGGAATGAAAGATGTATTGCAAAATCTAAAGGCTGACAAGTTCGATGACCTTGTAGCCCTCTTGGCACTCTATAGACCAGGGCCTTTAGATAGTGGTATGGTAGATGACTATATTTTAAGAAAGAATGGAAAGAGAAATGTTGACTATCCAACACCGGAATTAAAAGAGATACTCAAGGAAACTCACGGTCTTTTTGTTTACCAAGAGCAAATTATGCAAACAGCTTCTATTTTGGCTAATTTTTCTCTCGGTGATGCTGACTTACTAAGAAGAGCAATGGGGAAAAAGAAAGCCTCAGAGATGTTGGCACAAAAACAAAAATTTATGGATGGTACTGAAAAGAATAAAATCCCCCAGAAAATTGCTACAGATATCTTTGACACAATGGAAAAATTTGCCGAGTACTCTTTTAATAAAAGTCATAGTACCGCATACGCTTATATAACTTTCCAAACTGCTTTTTTAAAGACGTACTTCCCTTGTGAATTTATGTCTTCATTAATGTCATCAGAAATAAACCTGTCAGAAAAGATAGTTTCAAATATACGAGAATGTAAAGAAATGGGCATAGAAGTACTTCCCCCAAACATTAATGAGAGTGGGTCTGGGTTTACTCCATTAAAAGCATCAATTCGCTTTGGACTTAATGCAATTAAAAATATTGGGACTAATATTGTCAATAATATTATTGAAATTAGAAATGAGCTGGGAGGATTCTCTAATTTGTTTCAATTCTTATCATTAATGGATTCTAGAAAAATGAACAAAAAATCTTTAGAGAGTTTAATTATGTCGGGGGCACTTGATTGCTTTAATCATTCAAGATCAACTTTATTCGACAATCTCGATGTTCTTCTTAGCTATGTAGGTCAAAGAAGTAAGTCTAATGATACAAACCAAGAAACTCTATTTTCCATAGAAGAAACAATTACTGAACCTAATCTTATAGTAAAAGAAGAGTGGTCGGACTTTGATATTAGTAAGAACGAAATCGAGACTTTAGGTTATTCTATCAAATTAAAACCACTAGATATTGTAAAAGATAAGCTGTCACAAATCTCCTATCAAACTATCGATAAAATTAAAAGTTACCAAAATAAAAAAATTGTTACTTTAGCTGCATTTATAACTTCAATTGAAATTAAAACATCTAAAAGAAATTCTAGTAAATATGCTTTAATAAATCTAGAAGATTCAACTAACATTATGGAAGCTATCATTTTTAGTGGGGAGCTTGAGAGGCATGAATCCAAATTACAAGTTGGGGCGCCTATACTTATAACCGGTTCGGTCGAACGAGATGATGAGAGCTTTAAATTGATTATTAATTCCTACAACGAAGTAGATTCAGTAAGATTAATATCAGATATTTCTATTCCTGTTGCAATTAAGCTAGAGAAAGATCTGAACAACAAAGAAACAGAAAACTTGAAGAACCTTTTTGCTAAGTTTCCAGGTACCAGTCCAATTGAGATTTTTTACACATATAATGGGCTAAAAGCTAATATCTCAATAAATGGAATTACTGTTGATAATTCTGAGGAATTCCAGGAGGAGCTTTTAGAAACTATTGGCCCCAATTAATCTTTGGTGTTTATTTTTTGAATTATTTTCCTAACTTCACTTGGCTCACTAGTGGAGATAAAAATTTCCTGATTAGAATTTCCTGATGTTGCGTTCAATTTACATCCCACGAGAATATCCCCCATTCCTTGATACATCTCTCTGCCATAAGTAACCTTCAAAGTTTCACCCTTGCCCCTTCCCACTTTAATCACACCAGGGGTTATCAACTTAACCCCAGATATAGGCTCCAAATATTTTTCTAGAAAAGCATCAAGATTTTTTATTCTTGCATGTTTCGTCATAATCTTACCTTTTCTATGTTTCTTTATAGCCATTTAATAGAGCACCCAACCGGAAAAGTATCTCTTGGAGTATATCTAGGATTTCTGATTGCATCTTCTAGGTAACAATTCTCAACTTTATTCTCATCTTCCCAATTATCATCAAGCTTACCTTTATATATTAATATCTTATCTTTATTAAACAAAAAAAAATGGGGTGTATGTGATGCATTATAAATTTTTGCAACCTCTTGATATAAATCCCTCACATATATAAAATTAAAATTATTATCCCTACTTCTTTCTTTCATTTTTTCAAAACTATCTTCGGGATATTTTGTATCATCATTAGAGTTTATTCCAATAAATTGAACAATGTCACGATAAGACTTCTGGAGTTTAATTATCCTTTTTTCATAGGCATGGACATAAGGACAATGGTTGCATGTAAAAAAAATTACAATCTTTTTTTTATTACTAATATCAACAGAATTAAAATATGAATCATTAACTCCCAGTAAACTAAAATCTATCAATTTGTCTCCTAGGTTCAACTAACTACCCTCCAAGTCATGAACAAAGACCTTCTTTCTAAAGCCTGAATCAAATTGAACTAGAACTACATCCTCAATAGAATCATCATCACTGTAGACTATACATCCTGTTCCAAATCTATAATGAAAAACTTTCTTTTCCTCATTGCTACTATTGCCACTATTAGTAGAGATGCCATCAAGTCGTAAAATATTTTCTGAATTTGCTATTTCTTCAACAAATCTAGATTTACCTGAAGGGATAATTTGCCCAAAGACTTTTCTAAAATTTGCATACGAAAGATGTAGTTTCTTGATTGCTCTAGTAATTGCTACGTAACAAAGTCTTCTTTCTTCTTCAATTTCATTTTCATCATCATGAGTCCTAGAATGTGGAACAATTTGGTCCTCAATTCCAACAAAGAAGACACATGGAAATTCTAAACCTTTAGCTAGGTGAATTGTCATCAGAGTTATGGACTCTGATGATGAGTCCAGCCCATCAACAGAAGAAGAAATAGATAACGAATTAAGAAACTCTGACAGATTATTTTCATTTATGTTTTCCTCATAATCACTTATTACATTTATAAATTCAGAAATATTTTCAACTCTATCCTCATCCTTTAGGTGCTCTTGGTATTGTAAATCAATTAGAAATTGTTCTATGCATTCAGAAATAATTCCACCATTTTCCAAACTTATAGAGCAAGTATCAATTGCGGTAATTAATTTCAACACTAACACTTCGGACTTCTTACTAAAAATCTTATGGTCCACACCAACATACAGCAGATCGATATAGCTCACATCTTCTTTCTTGAGATTCATTAACTTTTGTAATGTTTTTGCTCCTATTCCACGGGCAGGAGTATTTATTATTCTATTGAAGGCTATCCCATCCTCTGGATTTACTATTAGACGCAAATAACAAACTAAATCTTTAATTTCTGCTCTATCGTAAAAGCTAATATTGCCAAATATTTTGTACTGAATTTTTTTCTTTCTTAATTGATCCTCTAAAACCCTGGACTGTGCATTTGTTCTATAAAAGATTGCGATATCACTTAACTTATAATCTCCACTGTATTCTTTTATTTTATTAGCTACATATTCTGCCTCTGCAATATCACTTCTCTGGCTGGTAAGCTCTACCAAGTCTCCCTTTGGATTACTAGTCCAAAGGTTCTTCTCCATCTTCTTTTTATTGTTCGAAATGAGATTGTTTGCAACGTCAAGTATCTGGGGTGTTGATCGATAATTTTGTTCCAACTTATATATTACAGTCTTAGGAAATAACGTTTCAAAATTTAATATTGTATCAACAGAAGCTCCCCTCCATCCATAAATAAGTTGATTATCATCTCCAACAACAAACAAATTGTCTTCTGAATTCAGTAGAAGCTTGATTAGCTTAAACTGAATATCGTTTGTATCTTGGTACTCATCAACCAATATATATTGAAAAGTTTTCCTCAAATAATTTCTTACTTTTTCACTCTTTAGAATTAGCTCGTAACAATTCAAAATAAGATCACCAAAATCCATAGCATTATTTTCTTTTAATCTTTTCTGATAAGTTTCAATAATTTTCTTTCGATTTTTATCTTCAATGGCCCATTCCCCATATGGAGTCGAGTTCTTAAGTCCATCAATAATTGTTTTTATTAGTGCAGGAGGATATTGGTCCAGATCTAAATCTAAAGATTTAATCGTATCTTTTAATAAACGAGTTTGATCACTACTGTCATAGATTGTAAAGCCTTTCTTGTAATCAGGATTCAATTCATTAACGAATATTCTTAAAATCTTGTAAGAAATAGAATGAAAAGTTCCCATCCATGGAAAAAGATTATCAGCACCTAGCATATTGGATAATCTGTCCCTAATCTCATCAGCTGCCTTATTAGTAAAAGTAAGAGCTAAAATTTGCTCACTGCCAGCGATATGAGATTGCACTAAGTTTAGAATACGGAGAGTTAGAATCCTTGTCTTACCAGAACCAGCGCCTGCAAGAACCAAAGCTGGTCCATTAATATGATTTGCAGCTTTTAGCTGGTTGGGGTTTAAATTATATTTATCTAAAATGTTCAATTTTCTACTTCATTAATTAAAATGGTCTATAATCTTAATAATAATATCTTGACAAAGCAAGTAACATGCTTATCTTCTATATATCTAATAACTATACAGTAAAATAAGGAGGGGATTTTACATGAATATCAAACCTTTATACGACAGGGTTTTAGTTAAAGTTAACAGTCCCGAATCAACGACAAAGGGTGGAATAATAATCCCTGAAAGTACTACTCAGGAAAAGTCACAGGAAGGTACGGTTGCAGCAGTTGGAACCGGAAAACTTCTTGATGACGGTACTATAATGCCGCTTGATGTCAAAGAGGGAGATGCCGTTCTGTTCAACAAATACGGGGGAATGGAGCTTTCACTAGCTGATGGCGAATATGTTTTTTTAACACAAAATGAAATTTTAGGAATTATTGAATAACTTAGGAGGTTAAATTAAATGAGTGCAAAAGATATTTTATTTGGAAGAGAAGCCCAATCTTTAGTAAAAGAAGGGGTAGACAAGCTTGCTAATGCTGTAAAAGCGACTCTTGGACCAAGAGGTAGAAATGTTTTAATCGAAAAAACATTTGGTGCCCCTGTGGTAACCAAAGATGGAGTTACTGTAGCAAAAGAAATAGAGCTTGAAGATAAATTTGAGAACATGGGAGCTCAGATGGTTAAAGAAGTTGCTTCTAAAACCAATGATGTTGCTGGTGACGGGACAACAACTGCTACTGTTTTAGCTCAAGCTATTTACCGTGAGGGTATTAAACTGACTGCAGCAGGACATGACCCTATGAAACTTAAAAGAGGAATTGATAAAGCAGTCCAAGCTGTTATCGATGAAATAAGAAAAGTATCAAAACCTGTCAAGGGTAAAGATGAAATTGCATCAGTTGCTACAATTTCTGCTAATGGTGAAGGTGAAATCGGACAGATTATCTCTGATGCCATGGAAAAAGTTGGTAAAGATGGTGTAATAACTGTTGAAGAAGGAAGAAGCTTGGAAACAGAGCTTAATATAGTAGAGGGTATGCAGTTTGATAGAGGCTATTTAAGTCCTTATTTAGTTACTGAGCCTGAAAGAATGACTGTTGAGCTAGAAGATCCATACATTTTTATGTATCAGAAAAAAATAGCAAACATGAAAGATTTAGTTCCATTATTAGAAGAGGTTGCAAAAACTTCAAGACCCGTACTTATAATGGCTGAGGATATTGAAGGAGAAGCGTTGGCAACTCTTGTAGTTAACAAAATGCGTGGAACCTTAAAAGTTGCAGCTGTTAAGGCCCCTGGTTTTGGAGATAGAAGAGGCGATATGCTTGAAGATATTGCTGTTCTTACTGGTGGTACTGTTATTGTTGAAGAAGCTGGAATGTCACTTGAAGCTGCAAACCTTCAACATTGTGGTTCTGCAAAAAGAGTTGTAATAGACAAAGATAATACAACTATAGTTGGCGGTTCAGGTAAAAAAGCAGAAATAAGTTCTAGAATTAATCAGATAAAAGCACAAATTCAAGATGCATCTGGTGAATATGATAGAGAAAAACTTCAGGAAAGATTAGCTAAATTAGCAGGCGGAGTATCTGTGATACTTGTAGGTGCTGCAACTGAAGCTGAAATGAAAGAAAAGAAAGCAAGAGTTGAAGATGCTCTAAATGCTACACGTGCTGCAGTGGATGAAGGAATTGTCCCTGGAGGCGGAGTAGCGTTAGTAAGAGCAATAAAAGGTCTTGATAAATTTAGCACTGGTGACGACGAAGAAGATGCAGGTGTTAACATTATTAGAAGAGCTCTTGAAGAACCAATTAGAGAAATCGCCCAGAATGCTGGGGCTGATGGATCTATTGTTGTTGAAAAAATTAAAGAATCAAAAGGTTCCTTTGGTTTCAATGCGGCTACGCTTGAATATTGCGATATGTTAGCTGCGGGAATCGTAGATCCTGCAAAAGTAACAAGGTCTGCAATTCAAAACGCTGGTAGTGTATCAGCTCTGCTTCTTACAACTGAAGCATTAATTGTTGAAAAACCTAGTGCTGATGAAGGACCTGCTGGTGGTGGCGGTGGCGGAATGCCTGGCGGACCTATGGGAATGGGCGGAATGCCTGGAATGATGTAATAATTCATTTAAAAAATAAAAAAAGGGGCTTCAAGCCCCTTTTTTTTTGTCTCCTAAACTATCTATAACTTTCGTGTGAAAGGAATATTCTAAATTAAAGACCTCTTTCGTACATAATATTAATTCAGCAATATCAGTTCCAGGCTTTTTTTGTCCAATACGTTTTAACAAAAGGCCTATATGGTTCCACTTATCGGCAATGAGATCCATACTCTTTACTAGTTTTAGCCCTCTAATTTTTGGTGATTTACTTTCGGCTATAGTTAAAAAATCTTTATATATCCAACGAAACCCTGCTCCTTTAGAGCCACGTTTCACTATAATTTGATAAGCAAATTTAAAGGTACTTGCAGAATCATTTAAAGATTCCCATCGATACAAATTATTCGCCCATTCTAGAATCATAAAGATTGAACTTACGCCTCTTTCTGAGGTTTGTCCATTTATGTAGTTGTATGAATTTTGTAGAATTGATTTTTCTATTTTGCTCTTAAGGTTTTTAAATGCAATAAATGACTTAACCTTAAA
>Ga0315316_10004061_pt1 | contig 10661 bp, 7 predicted proteins | sample M160m3416metaG_FD_203702 | JGI IMG/M metagenome (GOLD analysis project Ga0315316, IMG submission 203702) | Ammonia-oxidizing marine archaeal communities from Monterey Bay, California, United States - M1 60m 3416 | ecosystem: Environmental > Aquatic > Marine > Intertidal zone | place: USA... | reverse complement strand
GGAAATGAGAAGACTATTAAAGTTATATGTGAAAGTTATAACTTAAATTGGATCAATGGTATTGCGTCCACAGTTTCAGCAACTTTTTTAAGGGTATATGAACCATGACAGATATAATAGCGTCAAGCCAAAAACTAGACACAGACGCTTCGGAGTTTATAGAATTATTTTCTATAGAATACGCTGCAGGTAGCCATGCTTATTTTTATAATGGAGGATTCGAAGCAACAGATTCCTCGACTAAAGTTCGTTTTAGAGATGCTGTAGGAGGGACTGTACGAGAATATACTCCTATTCCTATTGATATAGAAGGAATGAAATTTGAAATGGAAGGAGCCTCTGTTCGACCTACTTTAACTATAGCAAATATATCAACGATTTTTTCAACATCTATAGGAGATATGAACTTTGAAGAGTTAATTGGACAAAGAGTAACTAAACGAACTACATTAAGAAAATATTTATACGATCAAAATACAACGAATCCTCCTATTGAATATCCTGTTCAGTCTTATGTTATAGATAGAATAGTTAGTAAGAATATTTTACAAGTTGTTTTTGAATTAGCAAGTCCTTTTGATTTGCAGGGTACTTCATTACCTAGTAGACAAATAATTGGAGGTGGTTGTCCTTGGAAATATCAAGGAGCTGCACTTTCTTTAGCTGAAAATGCAAAAAAAGGTGGTTGCAGTTGGGAACCTGATGGTAAAATCACTACATATGTGGGTACAGCTACTGATTATAATATTTATGTAAATAAAGCAGATGAATTTATAGTGCCTAATGCCATAGTTCAAGCATCTACATCCTCTCCTTCGATTTCAAGTTTTTATAGTTATAATGCAGGTAATTCTCTAACACGAGTAAACTCAAATGGCAGTAAAACAGCTTCCCAGGCAAAAATCTATCAGGTGATGACACCTATAACAGGTTTAGGAGCAACTCCTACAAATACTAATTCGGAAGTAGTTCGTAGGTTCAGACCATACAGTGCTTCAGATACTTACTATGCTTATACAGACACTGATTTTAATGAGTATGTTTTATATAATAATGTTATATGGCAAGTTAAAAATGTGACTCAAACAGGAGGGTCTCATATAACAACTCCTGAATCAGGAAGTTACTGGCAACGAGGAGATAGTTGTGGAAAAAAACTTACTTCTTGTGCAAAACGTTTTCATTCTACAGGTACTTCCAGCACTATAAGTGGAGTTACAACAAAGCACGTTAAAGCTAATGCCCTTCGAGATTACATTACCTTACCTTTTGGTGGGTTCCCTGGTTCCAGAAGGTTTAAATGATAGATAATAAATTATTATTACAAATAGTTACAGATTTACAAAAAGATTACCCAAGAGAAGGTTGTGGAATATTACTTAATAAAAGAGGCTCTTTACATTGGATCTATTGTACAAATATTGCGGAAGGAGACGAAGAATTCAAATTAGATTCTAAAGAGTATGTAAAAGCTAGTTTATCTGGGGATATTTATGCCATTGTTCACAGTCATCCAGACTATAGTTGTGAGCCTAGTGAAGCAGATAAAGAAAATTCCAATATTTTAGGAATTCCTTATTTTATAATATCTATACCTTCTTTAGATCATACTTTATATGAACCAGAGTATAAAGAGGTCCCTTTATTAGGTAGAATGTATGATTTTAAAACAGCAAACTGTTGGACTCTGGTTAGAGATTATTACAATCAAAAATTAAAAATAAGTCTTCCTACCATTGATTGGGAAGACGATTGGTGGAATAAGGAATTAGATTATTTTTCTGATATGGTTGATCCTTTTCAATTTTATGAGGTAAGTACTCCTCAGAAACATGATGTAGTTCTTTTCAGAATTAGAGCACCTGTAGAAAGTCATTGTGGAGTGTATCTTGAAGAAGATATTTTTATCCACCATTCAGAGAATAGACTTTCTTGTAGGGAAAATTTACAAAGTCGGTACTTTGCACCGCACGTAACGAGGTATATGAGATGCAAACAGTTAGGTTAGAAGGAAAATTAGGGGAAAAATTTGGAGAGGTATGGGAAATGAACATAACTTCTCTTTCTGAAATTTTTAGATTAATAGGATGTCAAACTCGAGGATTTCAACAGCATATGATTCATGCTGCAGAGAATGATATCGAGTTTGCTATTCAACAAGGATCTGATTTTTATGGAGAAGAAGATTTACTACTTTCTAATAATCTAAAAGAGGATGATATTATAATTACTCAAATTCCCGCAGGGCAGAAAAGTGGTTTTGCAAAAATAATAGCAGCAGTATTAATAGTATGGCTAATGGTTATCTCAGCAGGTGGCGCTGCGGGGCTAGGTAGTATGCTTGGTGGTCAAGGAGCTACTGGTGGCATCCTGGCAGGGATTGGGAGTCAGGGTATAGCACAATTTGTGGCGTGGTCCGCCATGGGAATAGCATTAAACCTAGCAATGAGTGGAATAAGTCAGCTTCTTGCTCCAGGCCCTGAAACTGATTCTAGAGAAACGAACGAAGCTTATTTATTCGATGGTCCTGTCAACCAACTTAAACAAGGTGTTCCAGTTCCAATTGCTTATGGAGAATTGGTGGTAGGAGGCTCTCCTATGAATGTATCTTATAGGTCTTCAAAATTTCCGTCTGGAGGTTATAATTTTGGAGCTTGGAACCACGGACAAAATTATAATGGACCCGATACTACTTCAGATGCAGGAAAGACCCAAACTCCAACACCTACAGATACGGACGGAGATACTTGGCCAGATCCTACAGACGAGACTGTTTATCCTCATATAGGACACACAAATGATTGGGGCTTGGGTACCTGGGAAGCCGATGACTATATCGAAACCCACGTAGCAAACGTATAAGGAGAATAACATGGTAGGAGGAGTATCAGATTTACACCCCATAAATGTAGAGACACGCGGCCCAGTAGATTCTCGTCTGGAGAATTGGCCGTATCCGTCTGAACATCAATATGGCATGATTTATGATTTAATAAGCGAAGGAGAGATTCAAGGTTTAGTAAATGGTATATCTAGTATCTACTTAAATAATGTTCCTATACAAAATACAGCAACTAAAGCAGAAGCAGGCGGAAGAGTAGGAAGTAGTACTACTACAGCTAATAGTATTAATGTTACTGTTCCTTCTTCTTTTATTTCTGGAATGAGCACAGCTCAGGGGTCCAGATTTGTAAATATTATGAATGCTGCAGCTACAGGTTCTGTTAATGGAAATTATAGTCAAGGATCTACTACAATAACTACTACTACAAACATGTTTACTTCTACAATGGACGATGACATAGTAGCAGGTCTTTATGCTACTAGTACTGTTAAACAAAGTAAAGTTTCAATTCTACCTAGGTATGTTACTATTCCGGGTTCGATGGCCGACGGGTCTGATGGCAGATATCTTTTATTGGCCTACGTTGCTCCTAATCAGATTGAAATCTATCCCGGACTTCAGAAAGCGGTAAGTAGTGGAACTAAAATTCATGTAGATTATATTGGAAAAATAGTTTCTTATGCTACTAGCACTGTTTTTACAGTGACTCCTGCTGTCCCTAGAGCCGTTACTCATTCTCCTACTCAGTTTTCTATTCGTTTGAGTAGCTATGGCACAGCGGGAGACAGTAATTTTGAAGGTGTTAGAGGCGACTTCAGAACAGGTACTAGATATCAAATGTTAACCGCAACAGGTTCTGCAGATGGGGTGCCAAATGCTAGTTTTACAGCAGCACCTGGAAATAAGTTAGAATGGACTACAGGTTTTAATACTCATAATTTTGATGGAACAGATACTGGCGATAGCGGCTCTCAATCTCCGCAAGTAATAAATCCAACTGCAGCGCCTTTTAACTTAACAGCAGATCAAGCGAAGCAAATAGATTCAGCTAGATTAATAATAGAGTTTCCTGCAGGATTAAGTGCTCAAACAGACGAAGGAAATGAAGTAGCTGGAATTTGTGAGTTTCAAATATTTGTTCATTATAAAAGTAATTCTTCTGACAGTTCGTATAAGAAAGTTTTAAAAGTAGGAAGGCATAATCCTGATTCTTTTGTTGCATATGGAGCTGCAGGAAGTTTAATTGGTGTAGGTTTTGCTGCTGATACGAGTATTATTCGAGCTAAAACTCAAACTGCTTTTGTTGTAGAATTTACAGCAAATCTTACAGATATTAAACCTTTTACAGATTGGTATCTTGAAATTAAAAGAACAACTCCTTCTACTCAGAAAGACTATACACAACCAAGTAAATATCCAAATCATTCTTTTCAGGGAATGGCTCAACTTAAATTTGTTGAACTTATGGTTCATGATAAATTAAATTACCCTAATAGTGCGTATGGACAAGTTGTTTTTTCTGCCCGAGATTTCCCCACTGTTCCTCACAGAGCCTATCATATACGAGGTAAGAAAATAAAAGTCCCTAGTAATTATATTACTCGCGAAGAACAAAATTATAATTCTCCTTTAACTCAAGAAGCTAGTTATAATAGACATGTAACTACTGGAGTAAAAGCAAGTTCTTATCAAGTTTGGGACGGTAATTTTCGAGGAGACGATAGTCTTAACGGTAGTCATGTAAATAGACATAAAGTTTATTGTAATAATCCAGCTTGGGTATTTTATGATATCTTGACTAATAAAGAATACGGATTAGGTATGCACTTAGAAGATACAGATATTGATAAATATTCTTTATATCAAATTGGTAGATACTGTGATGAAATGGTACCAGATGGAAAAGGAGGCTTAGAACCTAGATTTACTGCAAATCTTTATATTGCTAAATTAACAGAAGCATATAAAGTACTAAAAGATATGGCTAGTATTTTTAGAGGTATGATTATATGGATGGATGGACAGGTAACTGCAGTTCAAGATCGTCCTAAAGAACCAGTATATACGTTTACAACTGGAAACGTTGAAAATGGACTATTTGAGTATGAATACACAGGTTCAAAAGCTCGAGCAAACCAAATAAATGTTACATATAACGATCCAGAGCAGCTATTCAAACAAACTGTACTAGTTATTGATGATGTAGATAATATAGTCGAGACAGGAAAAATAGTAAAAAATGATACTTTAGCTTTTGGTTGTACTTCACCTGGACAAGCTACTAGATGGGCTAATTGGATGTTAAAAACAAACCTTCTAGAAACAGAACTAGTAAAATTTACGACTTCTATAGCAGGAGGATTTCTACGTCCCGGTGATATAATTATAGTACAAGATAAAAAACTTTCTTCTATAGAATTTAGTGGAAGACTTGGAGCAGGAAGTACTACTACTTCCATAGCATTAGATCGTAATGTGGTACTACAGAGTGGACAGACTTATGAATTATTTATATTCTTTCCTGAGCCAGGCGCTTATTTACAACAAGATTCTGCAACTATTAATTCTGTAGTTTATTCACGAGGAGATTTAATTAGTACAGATGCTTCTGGAGCGGCCATTGATACAGCATTAGAAGCAGCTAATTTAAAGGATGATTCCGGAAACGATGTATTTACATATTATTCACAGGAAGGAAGATTAGAGAAAAAAACCATAACTACTTCGGCAGGAACAGTTAGTACTTTGGCTGTTTCTTCTGCCTTCTCTTCAGCAGCTCCTTCAGATACAGTCTGGGCTATTAGTAACGTCAATGATTTACGGACAGATGCTCCTATTAAGTATCGTGTTTTAGCACTAGAAGAAGATGACTCCCATAAATTTAGTATTTTGGCAGGGAAATATTCAGAAGAGAAATATGATGAAATAGAAAAGAAATTTTTAATTCCGACAGAGCAATATAAAGATACACCTAGCAAAGACGCTGTTGTACCTGCTCCTACAGGAGTACGTATGACTATGACTCCTTCTTCCGGAATTTCGGGTCAATCTTCGGGTAATGAGTATATACTTAATTTATCTTGGAATGCACCGGAACCTTCTGGTTCTTATCCTTTCTATAAATTTTTAGAGTCTTATGAAATACGACATCCTTTTAATCCTAATTTTGATGGATCTACTACTTCTTTAATTATTCCTGGATCTCGAACTAGTACAACATTTACAAATGTACAAGATGGAGTATATACCATAAAAGTCAGAACTAGAAATACTCAAGGACAAGTTTCTAGCTGGGCCAGAGTAACACAAACTGTAAAACCTAGTGAGGTAACATCATCGAACTTTGGTAGAGCAGGAAGATTAGCTTTTGGAGGAACTGCTAGTTCTAATACTACAATATCTGGGAATGGTGGTTTTAAGTTTGCGAAAGCAGATTTTAGATATGTTGCTCCTGGAGGCTCAAGTTTTGATCAAAATGGATCTATGTCTGAAGTAGCTTTTTCTTCTATGTCAAATGGAGATGTTGCGTATGCTTATTATGATCATAGTGCTATTGGTTTTATAGCTGCACAACTTCATGCAGATAATGTAGTTGTTGATACAGGTGGAGAAGTATTAGGAGTAAATTACTGGAAAACCTTAGGAGCTAGTAATAATGGATTATCTACTTTAACAAGCGGTACTGTTGTAACTACTGTAGGCAGTAATGTAGTTACAGGTAGTGGAACTGTATTTAACACAGATTTTGATGCTGGAGATTTAATTAAGATAACTACTTCTAATGCAGCGGGCACTCAATTATCTACAGCAGAATATGCAGAAGTTACACGAATAGAAAGTAATACTATATTACACTGTACTTCTAATTTTACTAAGGCGCAAAGTGGCTATGCTTATAAACAAAGTTTTAAGCCTGATTTTGCCACAGATGCAGTAGTGACTAAAATCTCTAAGAGCGGTGGTAATTATAGTTTAGTTAATTATGTTATTGGAGACGGTAGTGAAGGATCTGATGGAAGACAAACAGTAAATGGAATAATATATAGAACTGCCGCCTCAAGTTCAACACCAGCAGTACCTAGTATGACGTCGTATACTTTCAGCACTAGAGCATTCACTGGAGGAAATACTAGTGCTTGGAGTTTAAGTCCTCCTGCTATAACTGCTGCTAATGCTAATAATTTTTGGCAAGCTGATTATAAGGTAACAGAAACAGTAGCTCTAGGTAATGCAGGCGTTCCTTCTTATGGACCTCTTTCTAGAAGATTAGACGGTACAGGAAATACTATAGGCAAAGATGAAGGAGACCTAGATGTTGATAATTTAGCTGATTCAGGAAACACTAAGACCGGCGCTGTGAGGGCCTGGGCAAAAATTAATGAAGACTTGCAATGGACAGGCGATTTTAAAAATAACGGTAGTGTGTATAGTCAATTAAATGTTACCAATGAAATTGGAGCAAAAAGCCAAGAATCAACTAATAGATTTACTTTAGATACTGATAGTACTGAAGGTAGATTTGGATATAAAATTGGTGGAGGAGCTACTGCATATAATAACGTTTTTTCTTCGGCAGAAAGAACAAAACTAGATCGATTACGTTTAGGACAAGATCCTGCAGATGCTGCTAAGAGTATTCTAAATAATGGCATCACAATAGACGGGTCCGGAGTACTTACAGGAATTGGTACAGGAAGTATAGTAGTAAATTCAGCTAAAACAACATGGGACCATGTTAGAGGTAATTCTTCTACTAATACAAGACCTGCAGATGGAGCCACTATAGGAGCTGTATTTGGTACTAATCTTTATAGTTCAGGAACAACTAATTTTACAGCCGCAGAACTCAAGAATGCTAATCAAGATTGGCAAGATGTATCGGGAACAGGTATACCAGCAGATGGAGCAACAGTAGGAGCAATTGCAGGAACAAATTTATGGAGAGCTGGTGGAACACAAGTACTCACAGATAATCAGATTATTACTTCTGCTGGAACTTCAGCAGATACAGCAAAAGTTAATAATGTTACTGCGGCAACAGTTAGTGGAGGAGCAGTAAGAGCTAATGCAGGACTTGATTCCAGTGGTAATGTAAATAGAACTGTACCTACAAGCTTTTATACAGATACAAATACTCATCCTGCTGCAGCCGAAGTTAGAGGTCACTTCTCAGGAACTGGAATTAATACCGGTTCAGGAGTTATAACAAATACCACTTATGCAAACTTAGCAGCTTTGGATTCGACTGCTTCAGCTCAGTTAGCTGCGGCAACAGTACAAGGCCAATGGAATGTATATTCTAGCAGAACTTTCGTTCCTTATCAAAAGTTTCTAGGGACAGGTACTGGAGCAACTGCTTCTTCTTCTCCTGCTGGCAACACCTCGGTGACAGTTTATGCTCTCCATACTTCTGAAACTGATCGTAATGTTGTAGTAACTATATCAATAAATTCAGGTAAAACATCAGTTACTGCTAGTATGGCTTCATCAAGTTATTTTACTGCTAGCGGCGGTGGCGGTGCTAGTCTTGGGGGTAATAATTTTATAACAATAACTCATTCTGCTTCAGGGCAGAGCGCTGTGATTTCGTATGCATTAATTGATTCTACTGAAGGATCTACTGTTATATGTTGTTTTACTGAAGAAACTTTAGTAACTATGTCTGATTATACTTCAAAGAGCATAAAAGATATACAAATAGGAGACTCAGTAAAAACAGAAACAGGAATAGCAGAAGTAATAGATCTACATCCAACAATATTAGGCGACAGAAAATTATATTCTATAAATGGTGCTAAAGCTTTTGTAACCTCTGAACATCCTTTTAAAACAGAACAAGGATGGAAATCTATTGACCCAGAAAGAACAAAGTTAGAAAGAGAAGAACTATTTGAAGAGCTAAATGGAGATTTACAAATAGGAGATAAAATTTTAAAATTAAACAATGAATATGAAGAGGTATCTAGTATTATTTCAGTAGAAGAACCTTCAGATACTTATCTTTATAATTTCACAGTAAATGGTAGTGATCATTCTTATTATGCGAATGGTTACTGTGTTCATAATAAGTAACAAAGGAGAAATCAATGCATATAACGTTTCCGGATACTATTAGTGATGATATTATATCGCTGGCCGTAGGTAGTGATGTTTATACGTTAGCAAAAGGAACGGTATCAGAAAGAGATATATACGTTACTTGTACAGAGGATATTCCCAATGCTCCAAACATGCACAATGAGTGCAATGAGCTAGTAGATTGGAATATATTACAACCCGAAAACGATGAGCGTACCGTGGGAATAAGGAAAAGCTGGTGTGTTTACAGTAAAAACGGTACTATTTTTGGTTCTGTTGTTTATACTTGTGAAGAGCTTGAAAATTATACTGGAGTTCATAAATGTATAGATATACAAACAAGTATACTCCCGGACTTTAGAGGCCAAGGATTACTAAAGTATATAGGTTACTTAGGAGATTATGTTGCACATCATGATGGAAATAGTTGTGTTAATACAGAGTTTTCAGTCATTGATTCCTCAAATAAAGTATTGAAAGATTCTAAGAATAGAAACAATAAATGGCTTTACTTAGACGATAGTAAATACACTGAAGTCTCTCATCGTTTTCAATCAACTCCTACTATAGTAACAGAATATTGGGCCAAGCAAGGTATTACAAAAAGTATGTTTTCTGTAACCAAAAGAAAAACTGCTTTAACAGATGCTAAATGGCAAACTCCTTTAGTAAAAAAACATATAGCAAGACAGAACTTAAAGAACTGGGACGACAGTTCCAGATTTCCAAGCTAACCAAGAAAAAAATATACCTTGACAAATATACTGTTATTTTGGTATAATTTTTGAGAATGGAGAAATATTACTATGTCAGCAGGCAAATATAACATTACGATGGATCAAGGCAGCGACTTCTCTCTGCAACTTACAGTAAAAGAAAGCGGTTCCGCTAAGAATCTAAGCGGCTACTCTGCGCGCGGGCAGATACGTACAAGTGCGTCCGCAGCAAGTGCTTCGGCGTCTTTTGTATGTACTATTACTAATGCAGCTGCAGGGACTCTAACTATTGCACTAGCGGCAGCTACTACCACAAGTTTGACCGCGGGCCAATATGTCTATGATGTGGAAATCTATACAGGTTCAACTGTACAAAAACTTATTCAAGGAACAGTTAAGATCAGTGCAGAAGTAACTAAATGAGTGAGTATTTAGGTAATACAATCATTCATGCTACGGTTACTGAAAGAACAATCGTAGAGAATAATATAAATGATGTAACAGTAAATTTAGATCCTGTTACAACAGAAGTTCCAACTAATTTCGTTTTGTTACAGTTAGGTGCTTCTGGTATTCCTATAACTACGCCTTCTTCTATGACGGCAACCAATGTACAAACAGCATTAGAAGAACTAGCAGATGAATATTATCATAAACAAGCGGGGCCTCCCTCTTCTCCTAATGAAGGAGATATTTGGTATGATACCGATGATAACGTTTTACAGTTATATAGAAATAGCGCATGGGTAACCATGGCAGGAGCAACAGGTACTGATATGAGTACTTTTTCTGGCGGAACTTACTAATGACTACAGAAGTATATATTACAGAAAATGTAACAGATATAGCTATTGGCGATGATCAAGCCGCTACAGAAATTACTGTACAAGAAAACAAAACAGAAGTTACTGTTAGTGCTGCATTGTCAGCAACAGCAGGAGCAAATGCAATTGTTTATGAAGCTGGGGGCTCTATAGAAAGTACTACGGTACAAGCAGCTATAGAAGAATTAGCAAATGATT